>ERZ773073.12-NODE-12-length-100488-cov-16.896737_pt1 | contig 100488 bp, 106 predicted proteins | sample MGYA00580616_ERZ773073 | MGnify/ENA primary metagenome ERZ773073 (study PRJEB29015, sample SAMEA2737960) | human oral metagenome | biome: human oral; feature: human-associated habitat; material: dental | place: China | collected 2131 ...
GTGGTTTCTTTATTTGGGAGCACTTAAGTGCTCCCAAATAAAGAAACCACTCCCGGAGCTAACGGGAACACGGGCGTTATTCTATAGATGTTTCTCTAATTCCCACCGACGATGGCTCAGCTCCCGCTCCACCCCATACCGTTGTGAGTCGGTGAACGGCAATCGATCCCAGGACACACTAGAGGCTGCCTTTATAGCAGTTTTATGCAAGGAACGTTGCAAATTCTCAGGAATTCCTGCGTGGTAGGCAAACGCATCCCAATCGCGTTTCTTCAAATTTTTAACACGTGAATTTATACTCAGCGCCATATCATCTTTGAAGTAAACCCAAGAACTTGGCACATCGTAAACTGGCGCAACTTGCCAACCTTTCTTCGGGGTTTTAAGCAAAGAAATATTTTTAGCGTGTAAATCCCCGTTACCGGTAAGCCAGGCATATAGAAATTGCACATATATATTACGAGCAGCAAGCGCAGGGGATGCCGCGCGTTCTGACACTGCTGTCAGAAGAGATTCGCTGGTAACGTCACCGTCTGCACTATACTTGGCGACTGGGGGAATATCTAGAATTTGAGCCGCGTCTTCAAGAGCGTAGCGTTCACCAGAAGGCCCACGGTCAAATCGTGAAACTAAGATTCCTGGAACACCTTCTCGATCAGAGACTAACACGCTTTGCGCCACAGGAATTTTGAGAGTATGTGCGGCACGTAAATGTTCGAACTCATTTTCAACTAAATATGGGATACGGTCAGGACTTATTTTGAGAAGGGCTTCTTCACTATTCCAATTTACCGGCAGGATTCGCATAAGGGCGCTCACACGGGCACTGAGTTTTGCTTGCACACCGGGCAAACTTTTACGGTCCACAACCCCCATCAAGTCGTGAAATGATACCGATTCAGCATCTGTAACAAGGACAGCTGGTACTTCCAGCGGTACCTCGCCCGCAGGAACAACTTGTATATCTCCCGGCACATCTGCTCCCAAGGCTAGGAGAAGACCCAATTCATTGCTTTTGCTGGTTTTTAGACTCGTTGCAAGGGCGTTCAGGCGGTATCCCTCCGGCAAGAGATTAGCAAAGAAATTAGGAAGAGTGCTCTGAGGCGTCACCCGCTCTATGCCTAAAGGTAAAGACCAGGCAAGAGGTTCACCTGTATATCCCGGCAAGTAAGCGAAGTGAACAGAATAATCACTGTGCTGTGTGAGCCGCGCGGCTAGATGTCCCGCTTTATAGATGTCTGCCCTGAGGAGTCCTGGATTAGGCATGATCTGCACCTTCTACAACGAGGTATATACCCAGCACTTCAGCGGTTTTGAGCACAGACCCAAAAGATGGTCCCGGCTTACCACGTTCAATATCACGAATCGTTTTATCGCTTACACCCACCATATAGGAAAGTTCCAGCTGGGTGAGCCGTTCTTCCTTACGGATGCGCCGCACTCGCTGCCCGAAGTTCTGAGCAAACTCTTCTGCATGAAAAGCCATCGTATGTGCGGCATGATGGCCGCATCCCCCTTAAAAATACGAATAATAGTTCGGTTTTCAAGAATTTTACACCGCAGGGAGACTAAAAATACAGTAAATACGAACTATTATTCGGAAAAATTTTGAAATTCTCTAGATGAGAAGACACACATACACAAGCGGGAGCGGTTTCTTCATTTGGGAGCACTTTAAGTGCTCCCAAATGAAGAAACCGCTCCCGGAACACGCAGACACTTACAGGTGCAGCACAAGAAAGAAGCGAGCTAGGGACGCCTCTCGTCATGATCGAGAGGTGTCCGATAACGATTACCCGGCAGGAACAGATCCTTGACCGCAGGGTCATCAACCTCAGCGCTCTTCTGCATCGTCTCAGCACGCTCCTGCATAGTCTCACCAAACATCTCACGAGTCATCTGCTTGGTTTGCTCAATCTTGCTGCGTACCTCTGTCCGGGTTAAACCAGGCTTCCAGGGCTTAAACCGTGCCACGTAGGCCAGATAGAAAACTAAGGCACAGACCCCCACCACTACTGCTCGCCCTGTATCTTGAGTTACTACCAGTGCCACAACCAAGTACACCGGTGGAGGCACTAAGATTTCGTATGCAGCAAACAGCCTCCCTCCTGGAGAGGGGTGCTGTGCACGCACCACCAACGGACGCTGCACCAATGCGCGTACTAGCGGAAAGATGAGGTAAGAAATCAGTACGGTCTTAGTCGCCTGATACAAAGAGAGGGACAGGGCAGAAAGCCCCAAGGCGGAGACAACAGCCCCAGCACCAAGAATCAACAGAAATACGCAAAATCCTTCGAGCAAACCCCCTATAAAACTACCCATCAACGCAGCGCTCAGCGGTACATACTCTGGGTGATCCGGCGTATACTGACTACTCTTCATGTATGTACCCCTTCTCGCATTCTCCGCGTATTGGAGCATTTTCACCGCTTATGCGGAAATGCTCCTCGTTTTCATATTTGAGAGGTATACGGTAGCGATTACCCGGCAGGAACAGATCCTTAATCGCCGGATCATCAACATCAGCGTATTTCTGCATAATCTCAGCACGCTCCTGCATCATCCCGGCGTACTCCTGCGCGATATCGCTCACCAGTTCGCGGGTCATCTGCTTGGTCTGCTCGATCTTGCTGCGTAACTCTGCTTGGGTTAAACCAGGCTTCCAGGGCTTAAGCCACGCCGCGTAGGCCAGATAGAAAACTAAGGCACAGGAACCTACTGTTGCCGCCTTGCCTACATCCTGAAACATCCCTAGTGTTACCACCAGATACACCAGCGGCGGCACTAAGATATCGCATGCAGCGAATAGCAACCCTCCCGGAGAGCCATGCTGCGCACGCACCACCAACGGACGCTGCACCAATACGAGTACTAGCGGGAAGATGAGGTAGGAAATCCACACGATACCAGCGATCTGCAGCCGCGGAAGAGACAGTGCAGAAAGCTTTGAAGCTGGCCCAACGACCCGAGCACTGAGAATCACGAGAAAGACACAGACCGCTTCGAAAAAACCACTGAAGTAACCACCCTTCAGTGCACTCGTCAGCGCTACATACTCTGGGTGATCCAGCGTATACTGACGCTCCTTCGTGCGCCCTCCACGCAACATAGACACGCTGCCCCAGACGAGCGATGCCATATAAAGTTGCGAAGATAGCCTCTGGAAGACAGGCTGAGGTAACTCCTTCAAGGGTGAGTATTGCTTCCCAAGGATTTGCGGCGCATTCACCGACCTCATTGACAAGATCCTTTGGCGGATAGCGTTCCCCATACCAGAGACACCAGCCCAAAGCCGCTTCGTTTTTTGGCTCCGCCCAATAGCTTTACTATATTCCGTTATGATCCCGGCCAGGGCTGAAGCGCGCGTTCGCAGGGCGACAACGGGCTTAGTTTTGCCGGTAGTGCCGTGCGACGCATCATTTACATTTTCGGTACCAAGAACTTTGCGCATTACTTTCGGGGCAGTAGTCCGCGCAGCAGTATCAGCACCCGCGAAAATCGCAGAAACCCCTGCTGAGGCAGTTAAACGAATGGCATTTCGACATTCACATACCAAGCCTTTCATTTATACTCCTCACCACGACATATCCATTTCAAGGACGTCATATGCTGCAAATTTCCTGGTGCACAACAAACTCTTAATTAAGAAATACGTAATGCTATATCGCGTACAGATACCCAGATTATGGGCTAATTATCCGTCTCTGTATGTATAGAAGATTTAATGAACAGCGTATTATTTCCCACACTATACGTTCACGTAGCGCAGTGCAACGACAATAAAATTAATTTTTAATAAAGCTCCTCGGGAAAACTGCGGCTCCATAATAGCAACCACAAGAACCGCTCTTGCCCCCCTAATACAAACGGGAGCGGTTTCTTTATGCGGGAGCACTTTATTTGCTCCCGCATGAAGAAACCGCTCCCATTATTAACAGGAACGCGAGTAAGACCTAGTGGCCTTCAGCAGCGAAGCGGTCGATCGCCTCCTGAACCATCTTCTCTGCCGCAGCGATGTCGTCCCAGCCTTCGCCCTTCACCCATTTGCCGGGTTCCAGATCCTTGTAACGCTCGAAGAAGTGCTGAATCTCGGCCTTGAGCTGCTCGGGCACGTCCGCCAGCGACTTGATGTGATCGTAGCGCTTATCGGTGGGCACGCACAGTACCTTCGCATCGCCACCAGCCTCGTCAGTCATGTTAAATACAGCAACCGGGCGAGCCTCCACGATCACACCGGGAACAATATCAACGTCTAGAACCAGCATGGCGTCCAGCGGATCGCCGTCCTCGCCGAGTGTGTTCTCAAAGTAGCCGTATGCGGTGGGGTACTGCATTGAGGTGAACAGCACGCGATCTAGATACAGACGACCGGTTTCGTGGTCTATCTCGTACTTCACCCGGGAGCCGCGGGGGATTTCAATCGTGACGTCGAGTTCCATGGGAACCTCTTTCTATGAATGTAAGCCTCTGCACCGCGCATCAAGGCGGCGAACAACTCCCCCATTGTACCCCCTGAACGCGTGCACAACACCCATTCAATGCCACAAAAATCGTGCTTTCGAATACGTTGCCGCGAACATCATCACGCTATCTCCAGGCGAGCTGGTAGCGTGTAGTCCTCGCGATGCGCGTAACCGGCTCGGTATTTCGCGGCGGAATTCGTTATGCTCTTAAGATGCGTTCACCCCAACCGATAAACACCCCGTTCACTCGCCGCGCCCTGCTCGGTGCAGCACCCACGCTATTCCTTGCCGCATGCTCAAATCCAAGCGGCGGACAGTCGCAGGGCGGTACCGCATCCGTAACCCCGTCGGTCACACCCACGCCGACCCCCACTCCGGTACTGGATGCTCAGCAACTTCAAGACCTGAAAACCCAGCTTGATAAGCTCTTTCAGGAGCGCCCCTACCCCGCCCATTCCATGCTTGTGACCGCCCTCGACGGCACACGTGAGCTCTATGCGGATGCCCCGGATACCCCGCGCCTGCCTGCCTCAAATATGAAGATTCTGACCTATTTTGCGCTCGTGCAGACCGCGCCGGAACGCACTTTCACAACCTCGGTGGTGCAGGGTAAAAATGGGCTGTTTCTGGTGGCAGGCGGCGACACTCTGCTCGTGGAAGGAGCCACGGAACCGGCCACCGCGGGCTCGCCGACGATGCGCGCCGGGCTGAGCACGCTCGCTGCGGATACCGTACAGCAGATGAACGAACGCAAGGTCACGCACGGCACCTTCCCCGTCTACCTCGACACCACGATTTACACGGGTTCCGCGACAAACCCCGGCTGGGAGCCCGGCGACCTCGAATCCGGGCAGATCACCCCGATTAACCCGATCGCGCTGGCCTCACACACCGTGCCCGGGCAGTCCACCCCCGACAAACCGGCACGCCCGCAAGACGCCGGAATCGCTGCCCTAGAAGCGTTCGTGAAGGTGCTCAATAAGGCGAGTGAAGAGCATGCAGAGGTCAAAGCAGGGTACGTATTTACGGTTGCCGACCGCCGCCCCCGTGAGGCCGATGCCGAGCAGATCGCTCAGGTTCAGTCGGCATCCGCGCTCGATCAGGCCTTTGTGATGATGCTAGAGTCCGATAATGTGCTCGCCGAGGTGCTGGGGCGCAATATGGCGATCGCTGCGGGGCGTGAGGGCAGCGCATCCGAGGCGCAGAAACTTGTGCGCGAGAAACTGCAGGAAGCGAAGATTTCGGTTACCGGGTTGGTGCAGGCGGATGTGAGCGGTATGTCCCTGCAGAACCGGGTGACGGCACGCACCCTGGCGCAGACCTTGGGGGCGTTAGCGGCGCATCCGAAGCATGACGAGCTTGAGCGCAGATTCCCGGTTGCGGGTGTTTCGGGTACGCTCAAGGATCGTTTTAGCGGAGAATTGAATAAGTATGCGCGCGGGCATGTGGCAGCAAAGACCGGCACGCTGTTCACAGCCATTTCGTTATCGGGGTATGCGACCCGTCCAGACGGCACACGCCTGATTTTCGTGAGTCTGCTCAACGATATCGGCGGTGCGGAAGCTCTGCCCGGCGCGAAGGATACGGTCGATAGCGCCGCTGCGATCGTGGCGGCACGTACCGAACCTCCCGCGACTCCCACGGGAACACCCGCACCTTCGGACTCACAGGTACCGGACTCATCCTCGGCTCCCGATGCTACAGGTTCGGGTTCCGCCCCGAATTCCTCGCAGGCCCCGGATGGTTCGTCTTCCGCTTCGCCCGCCGGTGGCAGCGCGCCGCAGGAGGATGCGCCCTCCCAGGCAGTGGGTCAAAATCCAGCCGAGGTTCCCAGCTCGCAGTAGAGCACGAATATGCAAAGTATTGTATATTTATCTGAATGCCGAGTATATCCGAGGGCATACAGCAGCCACGCATTACAAGCACTTTTGCGGTTATCCGCGCATATTCACTCACCCCGTTCCGAAGGATAGTTTCGTGTCTTCACCCTCTGCCGCATCCGTGCCCGACGATCTGCCGAGAGTCGCCGTTACGGAGCTTTTGCGTGTTCACCACTGCGAGACGGCGCTCTACGCCGATTTTTCGCGGCATACGGCAGGCACCCGGGAGAACGAACACGACACTACCGCGAGCGATCACTCTCATGTCGTGCGTAGTGATAGCGGCGCGCCCCAGATAAACCCAGAAGTCGTGGCACTCCTGGAGGCGGCACAGGCTTCATGCGTTGCAGACATGAGGAATACGGCGGACGCCGAGGTGGAAATACACACCGCTCAGGGCAAGGAACGCTACCCGCTCGCGCGGCTAATCCCGGTGCTGGAAACCCTCACGGAACGCTACGAATTTTTGCGCGCATCATGGCGGGAGGGTATGGCGCTCACCGATATTCCCGACCTGCTGAGCTGTGGTGACTGCCCGGCGTGTGCGGCACGTGCGGAGGCCGAAGCTGGCACATCCGAAACGCTTGACGAGCCAGAGCTCGTCCCTCATAGCAGCGATGATTCAGACGAAGAATCCTGGGCGGATTCCGGTGACTCCGCGGCGGAATCGACGTTTGAGGGCATTCCCGCGAAGGCACAGCATCCGTACCGGGTGCGTCCTGCCGCCCCTGCCGACGATGATGAAGAGTACGCTCAGCTTGAGCGCCTGCGGGAACGCCTTGCCAAGCTTGAAGAGCAGAATCAGAAGAATCGGGGTCTATCTGCCGAAAATACCCGGTTGGCGATGCTCCTCTCCGGAGTCGATTTCTATCGCCGCGAAAAGGCACCATTTTGGCGGGATCATCTGCGCCGCCTGCACGAACCCTACGAGAATTGGGCGAATACGCGCAATTGCGTGATTTTCGAGAGTGTTGAGACCGCAACCGATTGGGAGCGCGTGCGCGGGGCGAAAATGCGTACTCTGCGCGCGGTCGCTACCCTGGCAGATTCGCACACTCTCAAGGCCGACGATACCGGGCATTATCTGCTTTATAGTGCCGATGAAGCGCCCGCGAAGGCATATGAGAGCATCGATTCCCAGGTGGAGGCGTTTCGCGCGACCAACCCGCAGTCCCGCGTACCAGACACACTGCATAGACTCGGTTTTTTCGGGGCAAAAATTATGTCTCTCGAACCGTATGAGGAACCGGGCGAACCCCCAGAGGACGCTACTTTGGCGACAGGTGGCGAGCAGCGTGTTGTGATGGTAGTTGCCGAGCGCATCCGCGTGAACGATGAAGAACATGCGGCCTTCCCGCTGGGGCTCACCCCGGGCGCACCCGTGACAACGAAGCAGCTAGAGGCGGCGCTTATGCGCGTAGCGGTCGAGGCTGAAGGCTCGTTCCCCAACGTTGCCGCGACCGGGACGCTTGACCTTATCGAACGCCGCCCACCGCGGCTCAAAACCCGCGAGAGCCTGCCCCAAGAGACGGAGTTTTCTCACGCCGAGCTGCCCACTGTTGAGGCGGTACTCGCGGCGGTTCGTGACCTTGACCGTTCCTATGTGGCGGTTCAAGGTCCGCCCGGGTCAGGTAAGACTTTCTTGGGATCGCAGGTGATCGCCAGGTTGGTTGCGGCGGGCGCGAAAGTGGGCGTGGTGGCGCAGTCTCACGCCGTCGTGGAAAATATGCTGACCGCGTGCCTGGAACGTAACCTGTTTCCCGCCGACCGGGTGATGCGCGCCAAGGGCAAATCTCAGCTCCCCGATTACCCCTGGGTTGAGGTCAGCGATAAAGATCTGACCGCTTTATTAGACAAATCCGGTGGGCTTAGTAGCGAAAAATCCGGCACCGGAACTTCGCCCGGCGTTCTTTTTGGCGGGACCGCCTGGGATTTTGCAAACCCGAACCGGATTCCTGAGGGCTCGCTCGACCTACTCGTTATTGACGAAGCCGGGCAGTTCTCGCTCGCCAACACCCTAGCGGTTGGAAGGGCCGCACGGAACCTACTTCTGCTGGGTGATCCCCAGCAGCTGCCGCAGGTGGCGGTGGGTGAGCATCCGTACCCGCTGGATACCTCGGCGCTGGGTTGGCTGTCCGGCGGGCAATCGGTACTTCCCGCTGCATTCGGTTATTTTCTGCAAGTCACCTGGCGTATGCATCCGCAGCTGTGCGCGCCGGTTTCCACACTATCCTACGGCGGGAAGCTGCACTCGGCTGCGGCGGCGAGCGAGCGCATCCTCAAGGTTCCTGCACGGGAAGAATCCGTTCTGCCTGCCGAACCCGGGCTTTACATGTACGGCGTTCACCACGAGCACTGCACCGTACGTTCCGAAGTAGAGGCGGCAGCCGTCGCGCGTTTAGCGGGCGAGTTCGTGGGTGCTTTATGGACTGCCGGGGCGAATCAACCTGCACGTGAGCTCACCGGCGAAGATATTGTGGTGGTCGCCGCCTATAACGCACAGGTCGATACGATTGCGGAGCATCTGCGGCGCGCCGGGCTTCTGGATGCGGACGGTCACGGCGTGCGCGTGGGAACCGTTGATAAGTTTCAGGGTCAGCAGGCACCGGTGACGATTGTGTCAATGGCCTCCTCAAATGCCGGGGCATCGGGGCGAGGCGCAGAGTTTCTGCTCTCCCCTAACCGCCTGAACGTGGCGCTCTCACGCGGGCAGTGGTGTTCCGTACTGGTCGCATCCGACAGCCTGCACCGGTTCGTACCGCAGAGCATCCCCGAACTCTTGGCGCTAGGCGGATACCTGGGTTTGGTACGCTCCGCCACCTCCTGGGAATCACCCGCAATCGAGGGCTGACAAGGCATATTAGACAGTTTTATGAGACACATACGGTTGTCGTCACCAAACCCGGCACGATTGTGAGAAACAGCATCGCCCGGGTGTGCTTGCCCCTGCCAACCCGTACCGCGAAACCCTATCAAAACCCGAGGCGCTCAGGCATAATGGAGGGGTGTTCGTGTTAACCTTCATTCAACGTTCCCCACAGGTTTCATTGCCTGCGCTTCTCGACAAGCTCTCCAAGCTCAACCCCCGAGTTGAATTCGCACAAACCTATCCGGACGAAATTCAGGGTGCTTTCGAGAGCTCCGCAGATGCCCTGCAGGCGGCCCTGTATGCTTCGCGCGAGCAGGGATTCTGGGTTGGCATCGGAGTTGGCGAGCTGCGCATTCCCCGATTCGCCGGGGCACTGGGAACGGTCAGCACGAACGACTGCACCGGCGACGCCCTCGAATTCTCACGGCTCGCCGTGGAGGCGGCACGCACCGGCGCCCCCGCCCGCGGTATTGCGGTATCGGCACACAATCGCGCGGTCGCAGACATGGCTTCGGGGCTCACACGCCTGCTGTATCGGGTATGTTCCGACCGCACCGAGGCCGAATGGCGCGTGGTCGATCTACTGGTTCCCGGGGTCCGCGGGCAGCAGCGGGCAGTTGCACAAGCGCTCGGCATTACCACCCAAGCAGTCAGCCGCACGCTCATGCGCTCGCTCTGGCACGAAGAACAGGCGGCACGCCCGGCGGTACTCGACCTGCTCAACCGGTTGGATTCTGCCAGCCCGACAAAATAAAACGATAAGGTCATCCAGATTATCTGGATGACCTCACTACGTTATGCAGGTATAAACCTCAATATTGATAATCTACCGATTAAAAATATTACGAATCGGATTCACCACCGTTGTCCACCAAGGCTGTGGAGAATCTTGAAACTTGCTTTGCTGACGTTCTTTGACCTGCTGAGAAATGCTTCGCCGTAGCTCACCAACTTCGGTATCTACGACCTTCTTATAATCAGAACGTAAACGTGCAGGTTTTCCGTTGCGCATGACGGAGCTATATAGTCCTTCAGCAGTGTGAGTACTCATAGCACGTTCCCTTCCCTCACCATTAGTTATCTCAGTTTACCGTGTTCGGCTCACTGTTGGAAGTAGCCTCATCGTTCTCATCAGATACCTCATTTTGTTCAGTATCCTCTGAAATATCAGTACTTTGTTCGATTAAAGCCTGAAGTCTAACAGCTAATTCTTTATCCTCCTCCGAAAGAAGAGTTGGAGGAAGTTTTGCATACCGCTCAACCAGCATTAATGCATACACAAACTGATAAGGTGTTACATCCTCACCTAAATGATCTGCTGCCCACTGCATTTGATCCCGGAAATCTGCGCTGGCAGCTTCCTTAGCCCGTGTCGTATTTGTCTTCAAAGCTACCGTCACAGTTGCGATGGCAGCGATTAGAGCAGCCCAACCAGCTGTATTTCTCAGAATGTTTCCCCATCCCTCCCAGTCAGGAGCAGTCACCCACTTAAAAATGGTCTGGCATGCCTCAAAAGGTGAAATAAACCCGAAAATAATGGCAAGGATCCACCATGCGAATGTAATTATGCCAAGAGCAACAATTCCTACAAAAAGAATGGCGCGACCAGTTGCAACTTTGGATGGTCTAGAATTATCAAATTCTGCCACAGGTCCCCCGTCTCATCAGCAACAAACAGTACTTACACTATCAAGAGAATCTGGAAGTAATAGCTGCATATAGCTTCTTAAAATATGATGAGAACGCTGCGAATATGTTCTGCAATCAGGCCGGTTTTACCGCGCACGAAGAGGTGCACCCCAAGCGAGAAGTAAGGCGAGAAATCTCCGCCCGGTGCCCCACCACCAAACGGTACGCCCTGTGCGCGACGGGCCGCATCGGCGGGTTCAGCAGGAGAACCCCGGCGGCACACAGGCACTTACCGCGCAACGTCGCATCCGAGCACGTGCGCAGGGTCAGGGCGATCGCATCCGAACCGTAGATGATCTGCCCGGCATCGTTAATGAACGGCAAGGCGTGAGCGAAACGGCGCGCATCCACGCGGTACTGCACAAGATTTTCGGGCGTTCCAGGCAAAATACGCGCCCTCGGTTCGAGACGACGCAGCAGATTCGCGCTCGCGGTGCAGAAACCGCAGTCGGGGTCGTACAGAAGAACGCTCATGACCCCATCCTAACCGAGACTACCCACGCGCGAGCAGATAGCAATTCGTTATCTTTTCGTCGAAATACTATCTGCTCGCGGTAAGAAAAGGCACACCCGAACCCGAACTTCGGTAAACTTATCCTTATGCCCTTGTCAGAACTATCTGTGAGCACCCAGAACTACCTCAAAGCCATCTGGTCACTTGAAGAGTGGACGGAAGCTCCTGCGACCGCATCCGCCCTAGCCGAACGCATGGGGCTGCGGGTTTCCTCGGTCTCAGACGGGCTCAAACGACTTGCGGCGGCCGATCTGATCGATCATCAGCGCTACGGCGCCATCGAACTCACCCCGCTGGGGCGCACCTATGCGGTCGCCATGATCCGCCGCCACCGCCTGATCGAAACTTTCCTGGTGGAAACTCTGGGCTACACCTGGGACCGTGTGCATGACGAAGCCGAGGTGCTCGAACATGCGGTATCTGATTTCATGATTGAGCGTATCGATGCGATTCTGGACCACCCTACGCGCGATCCGCACGGCGACCCTATCCCGGATGCGTCCGGGCGTATCTCATTCCCACACACCGTTCCGCTTACCCAGTGCGAGCCCGGCGAGCGCGTAATTTTAGAGCGGATCACCGATTCCGACCCGAAGCTGCTGCGCTATCTGCAGGATCACGGTTTTGTTCCCGGCGCGCGTTTACTTCTTGAAGAGGGCGCCCCCTTTTCGGAGGCGGTTAACGTGCGGGTTCTCGCGCACGCCAATCATTCCGATGCTCCTGCCGCTCAAAACCCGAATTCGAGCGCTATACCCTTAGGAACCGCCGCAGCGGCTGGGCTTTTCGTCTCTCGCTCGTCATAGCTTTGCCTCGGTAATTTTGCCTTGGGGCTCGGGTGTCGGATGCCTTATAAGGGTCAGTGGGCGGCGGCTTGCGCCCGGGAGAGCCTTGACCGCCGGGTTACCTCATGTTCCCGCGTGAATCTCGCAAGCCTAGGCTTCTGCCTGCTCTGCTGGGCGGCGTGCCGCGCGTATCCGCCCCAGAATCCCGTAGCGCGGTGCGAATATATACGCGGTCAAGAAAATGATGCCCTGGGTAACGACCACGGCACCGCCGGGGGAAATATCCAGATGGTAGCTGCTATAAAGCCCCACAAGCGTACCCAGCACCGACACCCCGACCGAGACCGCGAGCATTGGCGTGAAACGGTCGGTGAGCAGACGTGCGGTCGATCCGGGAATCACAAGCATGGCGACTACGAGCACGACTCCCACGATCTGCAGCGCCACCACGCTCGTGAGTGCCAGCATCACCAGAAGCAGCGCGCCAAGAACCCTGGGGCGCAGCCCGATAGCGTGCGCGAACCCGCGGTCGAAGGCGTACAGAATAAAATCGCGGCGCTTAATAAGCAGGACACCCGCCACGATGACGGCGAGAATAGCTACCTGCCAGACATCCGGCCAGGATACGCCCAGCACGTTCCCGAAAAGAATATGGTTCAGGTCGGTGCTTGAGGGTGTCACCGAAACCAGTACAAGGCCGAGCGCGAAAAGAGTTGTGAAGACAATGCCGATAGCGGCGTCCTCACGCACGCGCCCGCTGCGCTGTACCGCGCCGATCAGGGTGACGGCAACGAGAGCGGCGATCACCGCCCCCACGGCAAAGGGGATGCCCGCAATATAGGCGAGCACCACGCCGGGCAGAACCGCGTGCGAGATCGCATCGCCCATGAGCGACCAGCCGAGCATCACGAGCCAGCAGGAAAGCAGCGCACAGACCACGGCGGCAATCACGGTAACGACCATGGCGCGCGTCATGAAGGGAAGGGTGAACGGTTCTACCAGGTAATCCAGAATGCTCATGCTATTCTCCCTTCTCACGCCGGGTCTGCTCGTTGGATGCGCCGCTATCGGCGCCCGCCTGAACCTGCATACCAAACGCCTGCACCAAATTTTCGGGGGCTAACACCGTCTGCGGGGTGTCGTGCATCAAAATCGTTTGACGCAGCAGCAGAGCATCGTCGGCAAAGGCTCGTAGAGACGCCAAGTCATGGGTTGAAACCAGCACGGTTGCACCCTCGCTGCGCATTTGTTTCAACACCTGAATGAGCATGGATTCTGACCTTTTATCCACTCCGGCGAAGGGCTCATCAAGTAATAGAAGCCGCGCGCCCTGCGCTATCGCCCGCGCCACGAATGCCCGCTTGCGCTGCCCGCCCGAGAGCGCCCCGATTTGACGATGCGCAAGCTCGGTCAGCTCTACGCGCTCTAGGGCGTGCTCGACCGCCTGCTTATCGGTGGCACGCAGCCGACGGGTGATGCCCAGCCCGCGGTACCGCCCCATCGCCACGACCTCACGCACCGAGACGGGAAAGCTCCAGTCTATTTCTTCGCTCTGCGGCACATAGCTGACAATGCCGTTTTTACGAGCAAGGTATGGTTCTTTGCCCGCGATCTCCACGGTTCCGGTATGCGCGGGAATAACACCCATAATGGCTTTGAAGAGGGTCGATTTTCCCGAACCGTTCATGCCGATCAGCCCGCATATACTCCCGGTACCAAGCTCGAAAGTAGTCTCGTACAGGGCGCGCACGGTTCCATAATGGACGCCCAAATTTTCGACTTTCAGCAGTGTTTCCATAGGTTTTGTATCCGACAAAATTTCGTTCGCGTACTTCTTCTAAGCCCCGCTCGTCATCCGTGACGGTGGGATGCGCCCCTCACCACGAACCGGCGGGGGGCGCAGTATGCGGCGGCCTACTCTCCCGCCGCCGACCGGCTAAGATTGCTTGCCCGTCAGCCCCGCGACAATGGTGCGCGCATCGTGACGAATCATATCAAGATAGGTAGGAACCGGACCATTCGCCTCAGAGAGGGAATCGACATAAAGCACGCCGCCGAATTTGGCACCGGTCGCATCCACGACCTGGCGCATGGGGTCATCCGAAACGGTAGACTCACAGAATACGGCGGGCACCTGGTTCTCGCGCACAAAATCAATGGTCGAGCTCAGCTGCGAGGGGGTTGCCTGCTGTTCAGAGTTCACCGCCCAAATGTATTTTTCCTTGAGACCGGCATCCGCCGCCAAGTATGAGAAAGCACCTTCGCAGGTTACGAGCGCCCGCTGATTCTCGGGCAGAACGCTAACATCGCGCACCAGCTCATCCTGAACCTGCTGCAGCTGTTTCTTATAGTTTTCCCCATTGGTGCGGTAATCATCGGCATGGGCGGGGTCAAGCTTACTGAATTCGCGCACCATATTATCCACGTAAATCTGCACGTTCTTGGGGCTCATCCACGAATGCGGGTTGGGTTTGCCTGCATAAGCGTCCTCGGCAATATTGATCGGCTGCACCCCCTCGCTCACGGTGGCGTGCGGGGCGTTAGAATCCTGCACGAACTTGGTAAACCAGCTTTCCAGGTTCAGCCCGTTGTCGAGCACCAAATCAGCATCATGCGCCTTCTTAATATCGCTGGGAGTAGGTTCATACTCGTGAATCTCGGTGCCGGGCTTGGTCAGCGATTCGACATTCAGGTGATCACCCGCAACGTTTTTAGCGATATCCGCCAGCACGGTGAATGTGGTGAGCACGGTCTTCTTTTCGTCTTGCTTCCCCGCCGAAGTGCAGGCGCTGAGCAGAAGCACAAGGATACTGGCCAAGGCTATCCCCAGCATGAGAAAACGGCGCGGATGTGCGGTACTTACAGTGTTAGCGTTCGCACCGTGACGGTGCGCAGTGAATACGGTTGTCATGATTTCGCTTTCTTATGCTGCGGATGCATTACCCTGCTGACCTGTAGGAATCGCCTCCGACTCATTGAGGCTTCGTACCTAGATGTCGATCATCCTCGATAAACCGGTGCGAAACAGGATAATTTAACAATAGTTCGCCTAGCCGAACTTTTCAACTGAGGCTATACGTTTTTAATCACACGCCCAGGCGAACCTTATCTGATGTGTGGAGGTTCAGGCTACGATTTAGCGAGCCAAGATGCGAGGTTACTGCCTGAATCTAGTGTATAAAAATACCCGCACGATGCGCCCTTGAGCGGGCAATCGTGCGGGTCTACGTGTTCGGGATTCCGCTAAATATGGAATTTCTGGTAGAACCAGCGGCGTATTGGGTTCATCGCCTGAATGCGCTCTAACTCGGCAATACGAGCCTTCATACCTGCAATGGCTTCTTTGGCTTCATTAATCGTGTGCTGCTTCTTATCCAGGTAATCCTGGTGCTCCTCGGGAGTAAACGACTCAACGTCGCGGCGCTCACCACGATAAAAAACGGTCGTCAATTTTCTCCCTCAGTACTTTCAGTTTATGAAGAAGAGCGCAGACCTAAACGCCCAAGCAAACTATTCCAGAGACCCTTCTTGGGCTCAGCTTTAAGACGTTCGCGTTCCTTCACCTGACGTTCAATATCTCGATAATTTTGTGCGATATAACCACGAAGAATCTCGTCTTGGTTTTCGACAGGACGTATAACATTCCCGCCGTCAGCCGCTTTACGAATACTTATGGCTGTCATAAGTAACTCCTTACATCCACTGCCCAGTAATATGCTACCTAGCATAAGGGTGTTCTAGCTATTATACTCTTGATCTGATTCATGCACTCCATCTGATGCAGGTGTATTTGGTGAAGTATCGTTGTATGCACGTGCCGGGATTACAATGCTGTCTTCCGGAACCTCTAGGGTCTTCTGAACCGCCTCTTGCAGGTCAGTGGCTATACCCCGATCGACTGAAGGAAGCCATTTAGGCGGCTGCTCTCCATATCGGTTAATAAGCAACATCGCAAAAAGTTGCTCATACGGTCTTTCTGCATTACCAACATGTTCTGCCGCCCACTGCATCTGGTCTCGAAAATCCGCACTCGCTGCTTCACGCATTCGGGCACGGTTAGTCCAGACTAAAATACCAGCAGTTACCAATGCGCCTATAAGAGTCAGAAAACCAGCACTGTCACGAATAGTTTCTCGAAAGCTTTTCCACCAAGGATCATCTGAAGCCAGGGCAACCAACAAGACGATCACGAGAAAAATACTGAGTAGTACCCCAAGTACCACAAAAATAGTTCTATACCTGAATGCTTGGTTCCTATCGAGCTGATTCATGTACCACTCCCTCACTAACAGTAACTTCACCATAGCAAGGAGCAGTCGATGCATGTCGGCCTCTTCGTCACGACCTCACAGGAGCATACGGTTCGCCCGTCAAACAGTTTCGGTGCAGAATCGGGGGGAGAGAGAGACGGGTTACCCGTCCAGCTCTTTCCGCAGGGCGTTCGCCACAAATTCGGGCTGATCCAGCTGGCTGAATGCGTAGCTTTCCGGCACGGGAACCACGTGCGCATCCGGCATGCGGGAGGCTAAACGGCGCGCATTCTCGATCGGGAACAGCTTCGTGGTATCGGCCCACAAAAACAGGGTTGGATGCTCAAACCGCTCCAAATCCCGCGCGGACTGCACCGTATATTTCGTAGAAATACCCTTCAGCACTTTCGCCAAATCACGGCGGACTCCGGCATCTTTCAGCGGCGCAATAATGCTGTTCCACTCGGCGGCGTCAAGCTCACGTTTCACTAGCCATCCGAAGGCAATCGGCAGGCGGCGCACCCACCCCAGATGCAGGGCTGCTCGGAGCGCCTGCATGGTTCCGGGAATGTACGCCACATACTGCAGGTAGCGTAACGGCAGGGGCAAGAAGTTCTTCTCGGTATCGCACGAGAGCAGTACCAAGCGCTTGAGCCCTGTGGGTTCCCGCACAGCCGCCAGCTGAGAAACCACTCCGCCGGTATCGCTGCCAATGAGGGTAAACCCGTGTGGGCATAGCTGTTCTGCCGCTTCGTTCACGGCCTGCGCCAGCTCGGCAACAGTGAGGGCTGCATCTTCTCGGGCGGGAATAGTGTGACTCCCCAAGGGAATATCGAGGGTTATACACCGAAAATCTTGTGAGAGATTCTGTATCACTTCGCCCCAGACATCCGAATTTGTCAGCAGCCCATGCACAAACAACAGGGTCCTCTCGCCTGCGGCTTCACGGGGACCACCGTATTCACGCCAGCGAAGCAGACCGATTCGGGTTTCTGCGCTGCCCGTCGCCACCGGTTCAGGGGTAAGATTCCGGCCCATACTATCTCCTCACATCACACGCTGAGCTGCTAGTCAGCGAGCTCAATTACCACGGGGGTATGGTCGCTCGCGCCGTCCCCTTCGCGCTCTTCCCTATCGATCCAGGCGTTTTCCACGCGGGCGGCGAGCGCCGGGGAGCACAACTGAAAGTCGATGCGCATCCCCTCATTCTTCGAGAACCGCCCGGCCTGGTAGTCCCAGTAGGTGTACTCGCCCTGGGTGTAGGGGCGCACCGGATCGACGAGCCCTTCATCATTGAGCAGGGCATAGAACGCCTCGCGTTCGGGGGCGGAAACGTGGGTGAGGTCGTTCTCCCGGAAAAAGTCGATATCCCACACGTCGGTATCTTCGGGCGCCACATTCCAGTCACCGACGAGCGCAAACTGTGCGGCGGGGTCGGCATGCAGCCAGCCGTTGACGTTGGTGCGCAGCTGGCGCATCCACTCCATTTTGTATGCCATATGAGGGTCGGTGAGCCCGCGCCCATTAGGTACGTATAGGCTCCAGATGCGCACGCCGTTGCAGGTGGCGCCGATGGCTCGCGCCTCAATTTCGGCGGGGTCTCCGGGTTTTCCGAAGGCGGGCTGGTTCGGGAAGGTTCGTTCGACGCTGTCTAGCCCCACGCGGGATGCGATTGCTACCCCATTCCACTGGTTCAGCCCGTAATGCGCAACCTCGTACCCCAGGAATTCAAAGAGCTCGAAGGGGAAGGTTTCGTCCTTAGTTTTGGTTTCCTGCAGGGCGAGCACATCGACCTCGGTTTTATCGAGCCAGTCCTCGATGCGGTCGGCGCGGGCGCGAATGGAGTTCACGTTCCAGGTAGCAATCTTCATGTACACCAGCTTACCGTGTGCGCCCTGCCAGGCAACGGTGAAAGTTTCGCCGGTAAATGACTCGGATCTGACGAGCCGCGCACCGCCCTTCCGAAGCTGGAGCGGAGAGCACTCTTTACACAGCATATTGGAAAAAACGGCTGTTTCTTCCAATATGCCCCTGCGCAAAGGCCTGTAAATGGAAAAATCCGCTATTTTTTCCATTTACCTCAAATACGCATGACCTAAGAAATGCAGCTTTTAAGGTATAGACTCTTTCCCCGAGCGAGTAAAGCTATCTTTCAAAGCGGGGGGCAGTTTCTTATGGCTGTTCTATGCTCGCCTTCCCGACCACATCCAAGGCAGCGTAGCGGGCGGAGAGCCACGTGCACATCATGAGCTGCACCTGGTGGAATACCATGAGCGGCAGCATCAGCAGCCCAAGCGAACCCGACCCGAAAATAATGATCGCCATGGGAAGACCCGCCGCCAGCGACTTTTTCGACCCGCAGAACTGAATTGTGATGCGGTCCGCCCTGTTGAACTTCAGCCGCGTCGCCAGCCAGTCGGTCAGCCACAGCATCAGAGCCACCATCAGAATTGTCACCACGATCAGCAGTACGATCTGCCACCAGGCAACGCGAGTCCAAATCCCCTGCACTACGGAGGCCGAAAACGCCGAGTACACAATCATCATGACCGAGAACTTATCAAGCCATTTTGTGGTGGGTTTCTTCGCAAACTCACCCACCCAGCGGCGCGTGAGCTGCCCCAGCACGAACGGTAAAAACAGCTGAATCGCGATGTCGAGAAAGACGCTGCCCGAAATTTCGATGTGGTCGCTGTGCATCAGGAGCATCGCCAGCAGCGGGGTAGCCACCACCCCCACAATGCTTGACAGCGATGCGCTCACAATAGCGCCCGCCACGTTACCGCCCGCTATAGAAGTAAACGCGATGGATGCCTGCACGGTAGAGGGCACGAGCGTGAGGAAAAGAATCCCCAGGTACAGCCCGTCGCCGAGCACAAACCTTAGGGGGAAAAGCGCCATCCCGAAGAGCGGAAAAATCACGAAAGTACAGGTCAGGATGAGGGCGTGCAGCCGCCAGTGTTTAAGCCCCGCGATCGCTTCGGATGTGGAAAGGCGCGCACCGTAGAGGTAGAACAGAAGCGCAACCGCGAACTTGGTGCCGATGCTGAACCAGTCGGCGAAGGTACCGCGCGCGGGGATGAGGATCGCAAGAATGACCGCGCAGATGAGCATGACAATCAGCGCGTCGGGTCGTTTTTTCTTGAGTTTGGAGAGCACGTTCTTAATTAAAACGCGAGAAGCGGATTTTGTGCCGATAAGGTGAGAAAATCCAACCTTTTCGGTGAAAAATCCGCTTCTCGCAGGTGAGAGTCAGAGGCTAGTCAGAGGTGTTATTCCCCTGCTGATCCTGCTGTTCAGACCATTTTTGCTCGGGCTGCTGGTCATCAGCGGGCTTTATCGGATGATTCAGCGCCACGCCAGGTTCCGTGGCGTCCTCGGGAGGCCCGGAATGCGGCTGCTCAGGCTGCGGGGGTTGAGGCTGTCCCTGATTCGCTTGATCAGGCGCGGGCTGGTCAACGTCAAATTGCCCCGAACTGGACTGCCACGGTGCCTGCTGATTCGGCATCGGCTGCCCATATCCCGGCTGGCCAGGCGCTGGCTGCATCGGATAACCGTACCCCGGCGCATATCCTGGCATGCCCTGGCTGGCGGCATACTGTTCCCAGCGGGCGGCGTAGGCGGCACGGGCTGCGCGAGCCTGCGCATCCTCCCATCCGGCGAAGAGCGTTCCCTGAATCTTGGGGGCATCCTGCGGGGCCGGATATGTCTTAACGGTGTTAAGGTTGTAGTCCTCCCACGCCGGCTTCTGCTCGTCCATGAACCCGGTTGCCTGAATCGGGTCAGGCCACTGGGCTGGCGGTTCTTGCGAAGGTATCAGGGAAGGAGGCGCACTCGGCGGGTTAAACCGCGGTCGCCAGAACAGACGCCCCGGCTCGTGTCGGTTGCGCAGCGCATGGGCGCGCCAGGTCAGTACCGGGTGGGTTGAGATAAGGTTGATAAGCCAAATCGCAAAGCCCTGATCGTTCACGGCACGGTCGGCAAATTCGTCGAAATTCACCTGCTGATTCAGGTATTTACCGGCTGTGAGAACCTTGATCGCGCCGGGTCCGCCCTCGGGGCAGTACCGGTACCCAAAGTTATCGGCGGTGTATTCCTGTGCGCGTGAAAGGGCCTGCCCCACCACGGGAATCCGCATGAAGGTTTGCGTGAAGAGAAGGCGGAAGTACCCCACGTGACCGGCAGCGATATGCCCGACCTCATGCCCAATAATAAAGCGAAGCGCCTGAGGGTCACGGCTCTGGCCGCCGACCTCGAAAAGGTCAGAGTTGATGGCAATAAACCGGCGGAAACCATGCCCGGAGGCAAAGGCGTTCAGCACACCATTACCGCTCACCACATAGGCATCGGGAACACGGCGCAAACCCGCCGCATAGGCGGCCTCGGCAACCATGGCGTAAGCCTCAGGAAACTGCGTCGGCGAAATACGAATGCCGCGCACGCGCTGCTGTGCGTAGAAGAGGGCACGGGCGATCAGGATAACCAGGGGTGCCAGAATCAGTAGAGTAATCGCTTGTTCCGCATAGTCGTTAAAGACGCGCTCCGCGTAGCTCATCGTCGAGTATCGAGACGATGACGTCCATTCCAGGTCGTTGTATCGGTCGCGGCTTACGATCGTCTCAATAAAGAAGATGAGCAGCCCCAAGTACACGGCAAGGGTCACCGCATAGGCCGCCACCAGCCAGGGAATCTCGCCGGGGTGGCGCAGGGCGTTGAGCATTTTATGGGGTATTAACGATTGGTATCCCCAAAATTTCGGTTGGGGAAGCGGGCTCTGCGGGGTCTGCCGCTTATCCTCGGGCAGCCACCCCTGGCTCACGTCATTCGGCAGTGGAGGTTCAGCACCGGGCGTATGCTGACTCATGCGGTCTCCAAATCTCTCTAAGTACGTACTAGTTCAACTCTACCGCGTATGCCCTTTGATGCGGTGAATACACGCGTACCGCCTGAAAGCTTTAGGATGCGAGACTCGCCCCGTAATTCACCGTGCGTTTGGGCGTTTCGCCATATATTCCCATGATGAGCGCACAGCATAATGTGTGTGGGTGGGCCTCGAAATTTTTCGGTTGGAGAAAGACAACAAGCCTGAAATTCGCGGCGACCTATATCCAGGGTGTGTCTAGTGGTGAGTTTACAATCGCCGAGAGAGATTGTTCTGAGCGCGAGGCATCACAGAACATTCCGAAGCGGAGAGGTTACGATCCAGAGGAACACGCTCCCGTGGCAAATCTTCTCTCCCGAAATCCTCTAGTGTGTTTCTCACGAGGAATCCTGGCAAATATCTCTTAGATTCCCCTACCCTAGAATTCCTACTTTGCATTCCTTGTATAAAATATAGGTGGAATTTTCGCTATAAATAATTTACACACCGCAGGCAAAGAAAATATAAATATTACTGCACCTGGCAAGTATTTACCTTTCCACTATTTTTATCATAATGAAAAAAGGATGCCGTCATGAAAAATCATGACGGCATCCAAACTATACACATAAAACACCCTATACACATGTGTACAGTTCTAGCACGGATTTAGAAGGCACCAATCCCTATAAGATACCTTCGTGTGCAACGAGTCCCTTCAGAACCTGAAGGCTTACAGAAAGCTCAAACCCCTGTTATTCCGCGGAATTATACTCATGAAACGTACAAGGTTTCATGGGAGGAACATACCGCGAGGGTTTTTCGCATCGGAGGTCGCGAACATACATGCCCAAAGTCCTGCGACCTCAATTTTCTGCACCTCGTTGTATATGTCATCTAAGTGAGTGATAGATGTGATATACCTGTGCCAGTTTTGATACAAAGAATGCCAGCATTTCCCCACACAACCACGAATAGAGAATGCACACCACTCTTTGCATCTATTAGTTCATCTGCACAAAGCATTCTGAACCGAAACAACTATAGCAAATTTTATGCCGTTAAGTAATTTAAATAATGACTAAAATAATGTGTCAAATATTATTTAGATATAAAGTTCAACATTCCCTCGCCTTACGCTTATTCTTGATGCCCTGCCTACAGAGATCTGTCACCCAAAGCCGCGTCTGCACCTTTGTGCCAGCCTTTTGCGCCCGGGACGCCGGACGCCCTCCCGCACATGCTAAAAAGGCTCTTGAGCGTGAATAAAGCACGGAAAATTCCGCTTTATTCACGATCAAGAGCCTTTAGCATCATCCCCGAAAGGAAGAAACGGAAGCTACGGTGCTACGCGACGAGCTCCTCGGTAGCCTCGGCGATCGCCTTCTCCTCGTTGGTGGGGATGACGAACACGGCAATGCTTGAATCCTCGGTTGAGATCAGGCGCGGTTCGGGGGAACGCTTCATATTCTCTTCCTCGTTGTAGCGAATACCCAACGGCGCCAGGCGATCCAGCACCAGCTTGCGGAAGTCGCCGGAGTTCTCGCCAATACCTGCGGTGAAAATAAGCGCCTGCGCGCCGCCAACCACCAGGTTGTAGCCGCCGATGTACTTCATCAGGCGGTATGCGGTCATATCCAGAGCCAACTGTGCACGCTCATCACCCGACTGCGCAGACTCCACCACCTTACGCATATCGTTGGAACCCGCCAGCGCCAGCAGGCCGGACTCCTTGTTGAGAATGGTATCCAGGCGTTCCGCGTCGATCTCGGGGTCGCGGGTGAGAATCGTGGTCAGCGCAGAGGGGTCAATATCGCCCGAACGGGTACCCATCACTAGACCAGCCAGAGGAGTGTAGCCCATCGACGTATCCACGGACTTTCCGCCCTTCACGGCAGTCACGGATGCGCCATTGCCCAAGTGCGCCACCACACCGTTAAATTCGTCGCGGGCAATACCGAGCATGTCTGCGGCAACATGTGAGACGTATTCATGGCTGGTGCCGTGGAAGCCGTAGCGGCGAATACTGTACTTATCAGCCAGGTCATAAGGAATAGCGTAGCGCCAGGCGTGCTCGGGCATGGTCGAGTGGAACGCGGTATCGAACACGGCAACCTGCGGCAGATCTGGCCACGTGTGGAAGGCAGCACGCATACCCTTCACGTGCGCGGGGTTGTGCAGAGGCGCAAGCGGTGAGAGCGCATCGATCTCGTCGATAACCTGCTCGTTGAGCAGCACGGGGTGGGTAAACTTCTCGGCACCCTGCACCACACGGTGACCGATAGCCTGCAGCTGACGGCCGTGCAGCACGCCTTCGAGTTTCTCAGCCATCATGTGCAGAGCGACTTCGTGGTCGGGAACGTCAGTGCCGATATTTTCGATAAGCCCTGAGGTAATCATTTGCTCGGATTCAGGCGCAGAGGTGTCGCGCACCTGGTATTTGAGGGATGAGGAACCCGCGTTCACAACGAGGATAAGCATGAACTTCTCTTCTTTCTTGAAACAAACTTTCATATCATTTTCGCACTAAAAAGGTGTTTAAAGCGAGATAACCGGTGAAGACACCACATCAAAGAAGGTTAAGCCACATAAACACAGGCGCTCGGGCAGGTCGAGGTTCTAGGCTGTGAGTGCATCCGGGTGCACATTCACGCTGAGAGCGCTCGGCACGATGCGCGCCTGCAGCCTGATCGCCGAGGGTGCTAAATCGCCGTCGACTTCAATAGGCTGGGCGCCCGAAAGCATGTCCAGTGAGACCCGATGCCCCACATAATGGCGCATGACCGGCAGAGAGGTGCGCGATGAACCGGGCAGGGCGCGGCGAACCACTTTTGCGGTCAGAAGACCCCATTCCAGGATGGTGCGCGGCGATACGATGATCACTTCGAGGTTGCCGTCATTAACCTCGGTAATATCGGTCAGCTGCAGTCCTCCCTGCAGCCGACCGCAATTGGCGATGAGCACCGAACGCGCACGTGCTTCGAAAGGTTCATCATCGTCGAGCTGTATTCTGACCTTGTGAGAGTGCCCGAAGATATGGTTCAGCCCGCTGTGCACGTAGGCTAACCAGCCGATACGCGCTTTAAGGTCTTCGTTGGCGTCGTTCATGACGAGCGCATCAAACCCCGCGCCGCTCATCACGTAGAACATATGGTTGGTAACGTCGCCTTCCGCCGATTCGGCGCTCATGTCGATAGCATCGACCAACTGGTGCGTTCCGTTGAGCGCAATGTTAATGCAGGCGGCTATATCGGTGATGGGCAGGCGCAGGTTGCGTGCCAGCAGGTTGCCTGTCCCCAGTGGAATAATACCGAGCGTGACGTCTTTGCCTCGGCTCCTGGCTTCTTGAATGGCGGCGGCGACCGCGCGCACAGTTCCGTCCCCGCCGACCGCAAGCAGGGTATCGACGCCCCGGTCGATCAGATCACGAGCAGCCTGGGTGCCAGGTTCGTCGATACGGGTGGTACTCGCGAGGGCCGGTTTCCAGCCGTTGGCGACCACGGTACGTTCCAGAATATTAACTACCGCGTGGGTGCTCAACTTGCTGGGGTTATACACAATACCGACGTGCCGCTCTTGAGCGACGGGCAGGGTACTCCAGATTCCGAGGGGCGTAACGATGCGCTGCGCATGCTTGCGAACACGCCGAGCAACCGCCGTGAGAGTCGCTGCCGCGGCGGATGCACCAACAAGGTTCCGAAAAAGGGACATATCTTTAGAGTACCGGGTGCAGCGGTATTGGGTTCGCCAACACTAACGAAAAGCGCAGGTTTTAGAGAATCACCCAAATATTTGTTGGGTAAAGGTAATACTGCCCTCTTCCCAGGGTACGCCGCAGCACAATCACCTTAGTAAACCCCTGCGGTCAACTCTTGGGGCAGAGAGGTGGTGGGAAGGTCATGACGTTCTTCGAACTCATGGAAACAGCCCAAGCGATCCTGGTAAGTCTCATCCTTACCGATGGATCAGCTCAGGCTGTTTCATACACCGTTGATGCGCTTAAGGTTATCGTTCGTAACCTGAAGTAACATCACCCCACAGGAGAGGTTCGGGTGTTGAGAGCGCTCGAACCTCTCTGCACTTTAAGGTGAATTATCTACAGTGCTTTTCACCTTAGTAACACCCCCATGCTAGCACACCGGCTTTGCCACCGTACTTCCGTCGTTGATGGGGTCCCCCGCACGATTGAGAGGGCAGGAACTAGACCCTGTGTGTATCCTTACTCAAGCACCAGGCTGCACCCGCCACAAAAATCACCAGCCACGCCACCAGGTTCACCAAAGCCCAAGGATCCCATTCCACCCCCACAGGCAAACGAGCCAAAACACCTAACCCGTACGACGGCAGCCAATGCGCAATATCCTGAAGCGCCTGAGGAAAAAAGGACAGCGGAAGAAACAACCCACCAAATGCAGAGAACACAGAGATAATAAGATTAATAAGCGTTTGCGCACTATCAGCGGACATAAAATACCCAACAAAAATACCAAACGCAGCAAAAGCAGAACTGCCAGCAATAATAATGAGCGACGACTGCGCCGCCTGCCACGCATCCAAAGGCATACCCGTCACAAGCCCCAGAACCATCATCACCACAACAGCGATAGCACCCAGCAACATAGACGAGATCACCTTCGTAATAACGTACCCTAAAGGCCGAAACGGTGTCAGCGCAAGGGCACGCGACCACCCCTGGACACGCTCAATCGGAATAGCAGCACCGGCAGCCGAACTAGAAACAATAGCAGCATAGGCGCTGATCCCGATCATATAGTAGGTCCCGGTATTCACCGACCCTTCCAGGCTGTCGCGCTGCGGGTAGGCGATCATAAAGAAGAACATAACAGGAAGTAAAATGGACAGGAAAAAGACCCGCAAATTACGGAACTTCCTGCGCAGCTCCAGCAGAACAACAGTGCTATTAATCCACACAGGACGCACCTGAGAAAGACTCGCCGCCTGGGCACTAGTGTTATTTGGCATTCTTGCGCTCTCCTTCGGAATCGGTCTCGGTCAGTAACACAAACGCATCATCTAAGGAAGACGATGTGATCTCCAGATTCTTAGCAAACCCATCAGCAAGCAGATGCGAAGCAACAGCGTCCGCATCAGCAGCAGAGATTTCCAGGCGAATACCGTGCAACGATACTGCACTCACACCATCAAGAGCACGAAGCTCCGCAAGACGCTCCTCAATTTGCTCAGACGTCCACGCATCATTGACCGTCGCACGCAAAGTAGAACCCCGCGCATAAGACCTGATCTCGGCAGGAGTCCCATCCGCTACCACATGCCCCTGATTAATGACCACCACACGATCAGCAAACTCATCAACCTCAGCCAAATAATGAGTCGCAAACAAAACAGCACGCTGATGATCCCCCGACTGAGTCACCGACGCCCAAAAATCACGGCGACCCTGCACATCCATACCAGCCGTGGGCTCATCAAGAATCAAAAAATCCGGATCAGTCAACAACGCAATAGCAAAACGAAGACGCTGCTTCTGCCCACCAGAACATTTCTGCACAAGCGTCTTAGCATTACCCTCAAGCCCGGCCTGAGCCAGAACAGCAGAAACATTCTTAAGCTTGCCATACAAAGACGCCATATATTGCACGGTCTCTTTAACCGTCAAATCAGGAAGTAAACCACCATCCTGCTGCACGGCAGCAACACGCCCTGCTTTAACAGCATGCTGCGGAGTTGTCCCAAAAACCTCAACCGACCCAGCATACGGTTTAGTCAGACCCAAAATAATATCGACCGCAGTACTTTTCCCCGCACCATTCGGCCCTAAAAGAGCAACAATCTCACCAGGATTAACCGTCAGATCAAGACCATGCAAAACAGTAGTACTACCAAACTTCTGAACAACATCACGCATCACCACCGGAGGCGAAGAAGGCATTATCAGCAGTTCCTTTCAAGAGCTATAAAGGCTGAAGACACTGTGTCATCACATATGAATACGCACAAAGGTAGTTACACCCATAAAAGAATTATTACTTTTACTGCTGAAGAGGTGAATGAACAGAAATAGAAATAATGTGTAGAAGTCTCAGGTGCGTACTTAAACACATACCAACAATACACCCAATATAATTCTATATGAACCCTGTTAAGTGAATATGCAGACCGTATTTTCGAGCTTCTGCTTATATTTGTTGGGTAAAGGTAATACTGCCCTCTTCCCGGGGTACGCCGCAGCACATCCATTTCAGTAAATCCCTGCGGTCGACTCTTGGGGCAGAGGGGAGGTGAGTAGAGCCATGACGTTCTTCGAACTCATGGAAACAGCCCAAGCAATCCTGGTAAGTTTCATCCTTACCGATGGATCAGCTCAGGCTGTTTTTGCATGCTCTTGATGTTCTCAAGGTTGTTATCCGCAACCTGCTACTCAAACCTACGACACGACCGGAATAACCTCAGCACCGCCCATATACGGGCGCAGTGCTTCAGGGATACGCACCGAACCGTCGGGCTGCTGGTGTGTCTCCAGAATCGCCACAACCCAACGGGTAGTCGCCAAGGTGCCGTTGAGGGTTGCGACCGCGCGGGTGCGCCCCTTACGCACATTGCCCGCATCGTCCACGGTGTCTGCGGTGCGTTCGCGTATGTTCAGGCGGCGTGCCTGGTAGGTGGTGCAGTTCGAGGTCGAGGTCAGCTCGCGGTAGGTGCCCTGGGTGGGAACCCACGCCTCACAGTCGAATTTGCGTGCGGCAGAGGTGCCCAGGTCCCCTGCGGCGGTATCAATCACGCGATACGCAAGGCCGCATTTTTGCAGCATTTCTTCTTCGAGGGCGCGCATCTGCTCGTGTATTTCTTCCGCCTGCTCCACCTGGCAGTAGACGAACATTTCGGCCTTGTTGAACTGGTGCACGCGAATGATACCGCGGGTGTCTTTACCGGCGGCACCGGCTTCACGGCGGTAGCAGGATGACCAGCCCAAGTACTTCTTGGGCCCGTCGCTAAGGTCGAGTATTTCGTCCATATGGTAGCCCGCAAGCGCCACCTCCGAGGTACCGACCAGGTACAGGTCGTCACGTTCGAGGCGGTATATTTCGTCGTCGTGCTTGACGTTGAACCCGGTTCCGTTCATGATTTCGGGGCGCACGAGGGTGGGGGTTGTCATCATGGTGAAGCCGTTGGCCGTTGCCAGATCGAGCGCCATCCACATGAGCGCCTGCTCCAGACGGGCAACCTGCCCTTTGAGGAAGTAGAAGCGCGAGCCGGAGACCTTGGCACCGCGTGCCATGTCGATGCCGCCGACGAGTTCGCCTATTTCTAGGTGGTCGCGCGGTTCAAAACCTTCTGCGGCGAAATCGCGGGGGGTGCCGACTTCTTTGAGCACCACGAAGTCGTCTTCGCCGCCGGTGGGTACACCGTCGATAATCAGGTTTTCGATGGAGCTTAGCAGCTCTTCATATTCGGCGGTTTTCGCCTCAGATGCCGCTTTCGCATTTGCTACGTGGGCGGCGAGTTCTTTCGCCTGCGCTACGAGAGCGGGTTTCTCTTCCTTGGGTGCCTTCGCCACCTGTTTACCGAAGGCGTTCTGTTCGGCGCGCAGGTTCTCGTAGGTGCCGATCGAGGCGCGGCGTGCGGCATCCGCCTCAAGAATACGGTCTACGTGGGCTTCGTCTTTGCCGCGTGCTCGCTGGGAGGCGCGGAAAATCTCGGGGTTTTCGCGGAGGAGGTTAATATCAATCACATATCAATAGTACCCAGTCGCCCCCAGCCGTAAAAAGAGCCTTGATATGAATAAAGTGTTGAAAACCCTCTGTATTCACATCACGAGCGTTTTTATACGATCGCAGGGGTTAGCGTTTCAGATGCGCCGGTCGCCCACCCGGGAAGAGCGATTCCACCCATGCGTGGGCAGCATCGAACGAATTCTCGGAGTGGATGCGCGGCGCAACGGTGGGCTGCCGGTCGGCGCGCGGATATGACCCCAGGTATTTAATGCCGGGCGCTATGCGGTGCAAGCCGCGCAGGGCATCGCGCATTCGAGCCTCATAAATATGCCCGTCTGCGTCCACGCTGAACATATAGGAGCCCATCTGCCTGCCGGTGGGGCGCGATTCGATGCGGGAAAGGTTCACACCGCGCGAGGCAAACTGTTCGAGCAGTTCCAGGAGCGCACCCGAACGGTTTTCGGGAGTGCCCTCTCGATTTTCGGGCAGAGGGATCGTGAGCGTTGTCTTATCGGCGCCGGTAGGCTCTGGAATATCCGCGGTGCTGCTGATAAGCACAAACCGGGTGACGGCGTTTTTGTTATCGCCAATGTCCTCGGCAAGCACATGCAGGTCGGGGTGGGTTGCCAAAAGCGCGGGCGAACAAATCGCGGCATCATACGCGCAGGAAGGGTCAAGCAGACCCACGGCTGCTGCCGCAGTAGAGGAACCGGGCAGGTACTCGGCGGTGGGGATGGCCGCATCCGCCCATTGCCGCACCTGGGCCCAGGCATGCGAGTGGGTTGAAACGGTTTTAATATCTTCCAAAGCGAGCGGACGCGCCGCGACCAGCACGAACCTGATAGGTACCAGAACCTCGCGGATAATGCGCATTCCCTCGGAAGCCGCGATCGCATCAAGAGTAGCGCTCACCCCGCCTTCGACCGAGTTCTCAATGGGCACCATGGCGGCATCCACGTCGCCACTGCGAAGACGTTCGAGCGCGTTAGGCACGCTGGTGGCGGGAATGCGTTCGGCACCGACCACGCCGGGCACGGAAAGCAGGGCGGATTCGGTGAAGGTGCCTGAGGGTCCAAGGTAGGTGTATCGCATGGGTTCAATCTTAGCGCGAGGTGGGTTCGGCTCCGCCACAAGCTCGCAGGATGAGACGTTATTTAACACAAGGTTGAGCTCTATGACGCATATCGTCTTCGTGCGCTGAGTGGTGTTCATGTCGTGCCATACTTGAGGATATGTCACCCAACTTCACGCTTCTTGATCAGCTTTATACCCAGGAAAGGCTGCTTAATTCCGGGTATACCCGCACCACGATGCGGCGTAAACTACGCACAAAAGAGCTGATCAGCGTGCTTCAAGGGGTGTATATTGCCGCATCGGTCTGGGATTCTTTTACGCCTTCTCTTCAGGTTTTGGCACGTCACACCGCGCTGGCGCTGCGTGATTCTACATGCGTGTTTTGCTTATCTTCGGCGGCGTTTTTATACGGTCTGCCGCTTCTGCATGTGCCGCAGAATTTGCATGTGCTCGCCGGATATTCGGCGCGAGGGGCGGCGTCGGACGGCATTCTGGAGCATACAAACAATGAAGCCCCGGCGCAGGTGACGGTCTTACGCCCGAATTTTCGGGTTACTGAGCTCTCGCAGACCCTCCTGGATTGTGCCCGCACACTTCCCGTTCTTGAAGGATGCGCCCTTGTCGATGCCGCGCTGCATCGCCGAATGCTTGCCCCCGAAGAGATTTTGCCGCGTTTGCAGGCGAGCCAAAATTCGGCGGCCACCCATATTGCCACGCATGCGGATGCGCGCAGCAGCTCACTTCTGGAAAGCGTTGCGCGTCTGCAGCTGGTTGAGATGGGTCTTCCTGCGCCCGTGCATCGGCTGGATTTTGAGGCATATCTGTTGGGGACTTCGGATGCGCATACCTCGAACCGAGCCTCGGACTATGCGGGTGTGTACCGCATGTTACGCACCCGGCAAGCGAGTTTCGTCTGGCTCGAACAGCGGGTGGGTCTTGCAATGGTGGACTCCGACGCCGCGCTTCCTCACGCGGATGCACCCACCCCCGAAGGTTGGCATATGGTTCAGGTTCGGTGGGAAGATTTTTATCCTTCTTCGCGGGTGCTTCGCGAGAAACTGCATCCTTATTTTCCGCAGCTTGGGTAAGTGCTTTTTGGGTACATAAAATATATTCCGATATAGGAATATAAGGTATCTGACTAGTATAAATAAAAATTTTTGCCGATATATGCCATATTCCCGATCAGGCATATAGCAGGTATCAGGGTTAGACAAATGCGGTTTATGCGCCCTTCCTGGCAAAGACCCGAACCTTCTCAGTATCCCAATACTGGGCAGGTACTCCCCCACCCATGAGGACGCGAGAAATAGATGCCGCCTCGGCGCTTCCAAGCTGCGGAAACGGAGCATGTGAACCCGCCAGAATAATATTTCCTCGCCGCCTTCCTTTGAGCATTGCAGAATCGGCCACAATACTCACGTATTCAAATACCTCAAGCAAGGCGGTGGCTTCGGCACGGGCGGCATTAAGCGTGCGGTCATCGCCGCAGTTGAGAATATACAGCCCACCGGGCCCCAGAGAGTTATCGACCGTCCGCACGAAATCCACACCCGTAAGTTCCGCCGGAGTTTTATCTACCGCGAACACATCGCGAATAACCACATCGCGCGATGCCGGTGCAAACGAGCGAGTGACGGTGCCTGCATCACCCACCCGAATTTTTACGCGCGGCGACTTAGGAATATCGAACCAGTCACGCACATGTTCGGCCAGCTTGGCATCAAGCTCCACAACGGTATTGCGTGAATTTGGGTATACGTCCGCACAATAGCGCGCTAGAGAACATGCCCCGCCACCCAGATGGGTGATACGCAGTTTTTCGGGATTAAGATGAGTCTGAATATGCGAGTCGAGAACCGCAGCAACCCAGCGCATGTACTCAAAATCGAGCATACGCGGCTGCCCCACTATCACATGCGAAGACTGCACCCCGTTGATGAGCAGAAGCCAACCATCAACGTGGTAACCATCGGGTACAAGCTCAGCCTCACCGGTCGAAATGGGGTACACACCGGCAACCGCACCTGTTTTGTGCGGATGCTCGGCACGACGCGAGGCAGCGCTGCAGTTTTTCTTTTTCGCCATGCACATAAGCCTACGCTAGGTTCAGGCAGCAGGCAGGAATTCGAGTCCTAAACCGCGAACCTGCCTGTCACTGCCCAAGCTACCGGGTCAACCGTATATGCCGAATCTGGAATACAGTTGAGTGTTCCCGCGGCACACGCATTTCAACGGCTAGGAGTACCTTCACAAGGACTGTAAGCACCGCCCGTTACGCACGCATAGAGCATCGCCACGATAGCCGTTAATTCTATATGCCGCATACAACATATAGCCTTGTCGAGCCAGTATTCCGAGCTTATTTACCAGATTCCATCTGATCTATAGCCGCATTGAGACGCTGCACCTTACCCTCAATTTCGCCATGATCGTGACCGGGGCGAATATCGGCCTTGACCACCAGTGAGACGCGCGGGGCACGTTTCGTCACCGCCTCGGTAGCGCGTTTAATAACATCCATGCACTCGTCCCAGTCGCCCTCAATCGTGGTGAACATAGACCCGGTTTGATGCGGCAGGCCGGAAGAACGAACGATAGATACGGCCTCGGCAACCGCATCGTGAACAGAACCGTCGGCGGAACCCCCGCCCGTGGGAGCTACAGAAAATGCAAACAACATATTTCAATCGTAGAGGCTTATTCACCATACAGGCCAGCCCCACCAACTAGGCATGATGCTTTTGCCTTCAGATCTCATGGTTTAGACAGGCTGCTAGGCTCAGCCACGACATTGACCGATAAAGGCTATGGAAGAAGAATAGTCGGCAAATTAACCGGTTACGATCAGTGATTGAGCAGGTTGTTGTTTTACGGTTGAGAGAATTTTGAATAAGCCTCCTTGTTCTCCCCTGTCACAGCAGTGATGACAAATGTCATTCATTATGTGACTCCTGTGACTATTCGGTGATATCACATGGATGACATAGTTGACCTATGACTAAATGGACAAATGACGAACATACTCACTACACTCCCGCTCAGCGCAGTTTTGCTGCAGACATGATGAACCTGGGTCCAGCATCGACAATGGGACGCGAACTACTTACTGTGATTATTCAGACAGGGGTAGTTGTTTTGTTGCTCTTTGTTGTTTTCCCAGACCGTCTCGCTGAGTCGTGGCGCTGGCTTCTGCTCGCAGCAACCGTCATCTACTTTGCCGTCCGATTCGTCGCAGGCATCCCAAAGTGGCGTCGTCGCTAAATGAGATATCCTGTACACTCAGATCCAGCCTTCGCGCCAGGCTATCTTGGCGGCTGAAACTCTAGTAGGGGCTCCGAGCTTAGCCATGGCACTCGACAGGTAGTTCCGCACAGTGCCTTGAGCAAGATGAGTGCGTTCCGCGATAACGCTGATAGTTGCTCCGTCCAAGGCTTCTCGGAGCACATCAATCTCACGAGTTGTCAGAGGACAGTCGCTTTCGGAGAGTGCCGAGGCAGCAACTGAACCGTCTACATAACGACCGCCAGCATGAACCGTGCGTAGAATGTGCGGAAGCTCTTTAACTGAAGTCGCTTTCGTAACAAACGCAAGCACCCCTATACTGAGTGCGCGCCGCAACACCGCCGGACGAGCGAATCTGGTGAGTAAAACGACCCGGGTGTTCTCGGATGCTTCAAGGATGGCTGCGGCCACCTCAAGACCATCGAGCTTAGGCATCTCAAGGTCAAGCACGGCGATGTCGGGGCGAAGCCGCGTGATTACCTCTATTGCTTCTTTCCCATCCTGTGCAGTGCCGACGACCTCGATATCATCATTCAGGCAGAGCAGAGTCATAATTGCTTCCCTGAGAAGGAGTTCGTCGTCCGCAAGAACCACGCTGATTGCGCTCATTCCATGTCTCCGTTCAGGTAAGGAAGCCATCCGGTTAGCCGAGAACCGTTATCTTGAACGATGAAATAGAGTGTACCTCCGAGTCTGTGGTACCGCTCTGTAAGCGTTTTCAACCCGGTGCCCGAACTAACGTCGGCTGAGGTTAGTGGCGTGGGCTTGTTGCCTGAGTCTGCGACGATAAGCACAATGCCGTCCTTCCCGTTACGACGCTCCTGCTGAGTCGAGATCAAACAGGTTTGCGCTTGCGTATGTTTGAGAATGTTCGTGATGCTCTCTCTGACAGTCAGCCCGAGCAGATTATCAACTTCATTGCTAAGGTCCTGTACATGCTTTGTATCCCGGTTGACGGAGATGCCAGCAGATCGGAGCACTCTGATTGCATTGGTAATCTCGTCATCTAAATGAACCTCACGATTCGCATAAACGACGCGGTGCATCTCATCGAGAGCCTCGATTGTGATGCTATGGATGCGATCAGCATGATGGGCAGCGGCGGAGTACTCTGCCCGCTCAATAAGACGCATGACCAGTTCGGACTCTACGGTGATGAGACTTAGATGTTGACCCTGGATATCGTGAAGATCGCTCGCGAAACGCTGCCGCTCGGTGATGATTGCCCGTTCAGCCTCCCGCGTACGCAGGTCATCAAGCTGGATCGCCAGAATGTAAATCGAGTCTTGCCCGAGGATACCCAGAGCGAGGAGTGCCGCGATCACCAGTGCCAGTGGCTCCCACTCATCACCGATGACAGTATGGATGAGTAATGATGCCAACCCAATGCTGATTGTCACAATGAACAGACGTACGACACCATTCCAAAATGATCCATAACACACTGCCGTTAGCGCCCAGGCTAAAGGCACAGCCGTTGCGATAAGGGGTAGGTTGGTCACGGAAGCCAGGATCATGGCAATTAGCGCAGCTATAAATACCCCAAGGCGCATAATTTTCCGCGCCTTTGGCGTGTAAAGCCAACGTGTGAGGCGATGATAGGGATTGTACTCCGCGACCACCAGCAACGATGCGCCGATACTGATGTACAGTACAGCAAGCATCATTCCCACCCACATAAATACTGGAGGTGGATCCGCTATTAAGGCTACCGCCGGGGCGATAACTGTCCCCGCTGCTAGAAGAACATGCATAGAATGCACGTAGGAAGATATAGCATGAAAGCGGTTGAGCCTGGTCTTCTGGATAACTTGGCTCATGGGCGCATCTACTTACTTCTCATACACACTTACATTCTCTCGTTGCTGAAGTGCTCTGCTTTCTTCTAGATCAGTGTCGTCGCTCCCACCGGAAGGTCTTCCAACTAATCAGAGACAAAATCACGACCCATACTACCATGAAAACCACGTCAACTATGACTTCATTGGTATTGACTGTTCCTACATACCACCCTGTGGTGACCAGGTGCCCATTGGCTGTCAAAGGCACCGCTAGCAATGCATTGATGATACTAGGATCGACAGAGGGAAGCACGGAAATAGCACCCATTACGGCAACGAAGAATGGCATCATCGTCCACTGCGCCTTTTCAGGTGTGGCGGTTAACCCACTCGTTACCACGCCTGCCAGCGTCGCAATTATCATTCCGAGCAGCACTGACACCCCAATGAGCAGTGGACTCTGCGGCAGTGGTGCTCCGAGGACAACCAACCCGGTGAATACTACGACTACCTGGAACGCCCCAACCAGAAGAGGCGGCACGAGTAGACCGGCGACAATTCCAACGCTTGGCAAAGCGGTCGTCCTTAGGCGCTTGAGCGCCAGCGTGTGCCGTCGCGCGGTAAGCGTGTTCAGTGCAACAAAATAGACGGTGATGCACTGGACTGCAACGAGATCTCTGCCCGCAATCTGCGCCCACGCCTGTGGGCTAAAGGAAGCCTCTGCAAGAGCCGTAATTGCAAGCAGCCCTGCGGGGAGTAAGAGGGTGAGCGCGATCATCACGGGTTGACGGAGGAACACCCAGATCTCTGCAGCGGCAAGGGCCCGAAAGAGCTGGATGGAGCTCTTGCCCGCATCTCGCTGATATTGACTCATAGTGGTCTCTTTTGCCATCATTTTGGTCATTATTCTGCCTTCCTCATACCAGGAGCATCAGCGGTTGATAGATCAAAGAAGACTTCTTCAAGGGACGCAGGTGCGCAGCGAAGCTGCCCAATGACAAGGTTGTGGGCACGCGACCAATCTATGACAACGCCAACATCCGACTGGAGGAGAGGCGTTCGGATAGTAATCGCTATCTCCCCATGACTTCTGGACTCTTTGAGCTCCCCATGGAGGAGCCGTTCCAGCTCGGAGATTTCAGCTGATCCAGTGTGGACTGAAAAACTGATCCGAGACGGGAGCGAAGCAAGGACTTCAGACATGGGCCCCGCGATAGCCACGCGGCCCCGGTTGAGGATTGTCACATGCTCGGCCAGGCTCTGAGCCTCCTCCAGATAGTGCGTGGTGAGCAAGACCGTCGATCCGTTGGTGTTCAGCTCACGAATAATTTCCCACATGGTTCGACGTGATTGAGGATCCAGTCCGGTAGTCGGTTCATCAAGCACGATAAGATCTGGTTCACCCCAGATCGCCATGGCAAAGTCCAGACGCCGCCGTTCGCCACCGGAAAGCACAGCCACCGGTGTATTCCGCCGATGTTCCAGGCCGACGACTTCTAATACCCGCGTAATCGAATCCTCACGGATGCTCAGGCGCTTCCAGAGAGAAAGCTGCCCTAGCACCGTCATCTCATCCACGAGTCCTGATTCTTGCAACATCGTCCCTATTCGCCCAGCCACAGCGGTCCGATGCCGCCACGGATCCTGACCAAACACCGTCAGTGCACCGCGAGATGGACGACGAAAGCCCTGGATACTCTCTAGTAGCGTAGTCTTCCCAGCACCATTTGTGCCTAGAAGCGCATGAATCTGACCAGGCTCAACAGAAAACGAAACGGCATCAACAGCCACGAATTTTCCATATGAGCATGTGACTCCTTCGACAACAATCGTATCGGGGGGAGACTTAGTTTCTAGAGTCTGAGCCCTGCTATGCGTGAAGTTATTCATAGTGCTTTACCGATCTTCCAACTTTTGACAAACCCTGTAATTTACTACCATTCATTGACCATCAATCCCCAAGAACCGGACCTGTTCCTGTTCAATCACTGCAACTTCTCCAGCAAGAGGAGCGTAATGACCTCCACTGTGTTGGATTATCTCGCAGGAACCGCCAGCGCGGCGCCAGTGAATAGCAAATTCTTCGAAACGCTGACCCAATACTGTCGAATCAGCCGTTCCACAGATAATCATTAACTGGGGGAGGTTCATTCCTTCCCATGCTGCGACTTTAACAATGGGGTCGAAAGAATCCAGTTCATCATCAGCAGGAAACTCAGCACGGTGCTTCTTTCCGAGTGGAGTAGAGAGGTACGCTCGGAGATTGGTGATCGGTGAGGTCACGCAGATCCGATCCACAGTTGCAGGCTCTTGTATAGCGGCAAGGATCGAGAGCCAGCCTCCGTGCGAAGTTCCGAGTAAACTCACTTTTCTGCCTCCGGCAGCCTCATATCGAAGAACAGAGCAGAGGTCGTTAAGCGAATTCTGCTTCAAAGATCCCCGACCAGCCTGGGCCCAGGAACTCCCCAACTCCCCGCCACCACGGACATGGGCATACACGATGTCTCCGATATCGGCCTTCGTAGCTACCCCTGACATTGGTCGTAAAGAGAGACCGAATCCTCCATGTACAGTGACTAGTGACCGTAACTCCTGTCCACAGGGATTCTGAAATCGTGAGATCGGTATCTTAACGCCGTCTGGAGTCTCCACCTGTTCAATGTTGAAGAGCCTGTGTCCAGAGAAAACCGGCTCAGGCCATAAGTTGTTGAAACCTATAGGTATCTCTACGAAGTCGAGCTGATCGAGACGCTGGAGCGCAAGTTTGGCAAAGTCGTTCTCTCGAACTATGCCAACGACCCAGCGCCCTGGGTTCCAGCTAACGGTACAGACTGAAGATATCTTGTCTTTAAAGACAGCAGCTGTACCGTAGAGTGAATCAAAGCAAGCGAACGGTAACCCATCTAACGATATCGCGTCACGCAAAGTGAACGGCCCATTGGCATTAAAGGACTCAGAAAGTGTGGCCACTGCTTCACTCATGGTGAGGCTCGGCCGACCGTCATCTGAGAGGGCCAACACTACTTCATCGGTGCGTTCGAAAAGACAACCTGAAAAAATATTCCAAATAGCCGTTCCGTTCTTCCCACGGATGGCGACCCATATCAGATTTGAGGAGAGCACGACAGACTGTGCGGGCTCTGGAACTTTAATGAGGCGACCGGTCTTTAGCTCAGATACGCACACATCGCCAGACTGAGTGACGTAGGCAAATCCGCTCGATGCGGTAGATAACTGTGGTGTTGCCGCAGGTTCTGGATAGATCTGAGCATTGCCATCCTGATCTACATGTCCAACGCGGAAGGAATCTCCATCAAGGACGACAAACACCATCCGATCTAAAACGATATGCGTTGTTGCTGCAACCGCTTCATCCGGGATACCAGCAATCCTGATATTTCTCGAACGCGAGGCGTAAGGGAATTTCGGGTGATGATCAAGCAGCAGCATGTTGCCCTACAGCTCGGAGAATCTCACGTTCGAAGATATCGATTGTTGGGAATCCCTGCGCACCCGTGGTTTCGCCGTCAGAGACCCTCTGAGCCGGGACCTGCGATTCTGACACGAAGTAACCGGCATCGACTACATCATCATGCATCTTCTTCCAGAGACGCCCTATTTCGGACGGCGAAAACGCAGGAAACAGAACAACAGGGCAGGTTGCAAATGCTGCTGTGAGTGTCACGGCGTCGTCCGCCAATCCAGTGCTGAGTTTGGCAAAGGTATTCAAGGTGCAGGGACTCACAGCGACTACATCAGCAGTCTGCGTGATCTCTTTATGAATCGGACCTTCATCATCCATCCACCTATTGCCAATATAGACTGGATTGTTGCTCAAAGATGCCAAAGCTGTAGGTGTGACGAAGCGGGTGGCATTTTCTGTCAAGAGCACTTGTACGTCCCAATCGCGGATCTGACGGAGATATAGCACCCACCCCGGAATTAGAGAAGCCGCAATTCCGCCGCTAACGCAGAGTATAAGTTTCATAATGCACTACTTTCTCTCGTGGTCTTGACTCTAATAGATAAATCTCTTGACTGACTCCAAAGGTCGCTTAGGACGTCCTCTGCGAGATCAATCGCATTCGCCTGGGTTCGCCACTGGTTGCTATTAAACTCAAGCGTACGAAAGAGATGAGCGCTCCAGGTACGTCGAATCTCGGTGGGATCTGTAACGAAACTGAGCAGACTCCGAGCAGCATCGACAAGAGTGTCGTTGGAACAGCGTTTATATAGAATATTCAGAGAGGCGATTTCGAGTAGCTCACCAACAATTCGCTCAGCGCTGTTCTCCGGTCGAGTTGTATTCGTAGTCAAGATATCCGTTCCGAAGCCTCCACGATTTACCACTAGACTCGCAAGACCTATACGATAATCCGGCTGAGCACCTAACACCTCAATCATGGCTTCACGGACAGCAAATTTGTCACTGGGATCCATCATTGCTGTTTGTTTCCTGAATGCTCTCCAATCGGTGTTCGGGAAAAGCTCTGATTTATGAGCAACTGGCCGGTTTCTGGTTTTGAGAAAAGCCTTAATCTGCGGTAATGGAAAATCTTCAGGAGTGCGGAGTGCTTGATCAGCACAGGTTAAATCTCCACGAACCGCGCGGAACACGAGATTTGATTGCTTGGTACGACTAGTCAGTTCTTCCCCGAAGATAAAGCGGTGCTCAGTGGCAGTAGAATCTGTTGATGAGGGTGTGATGTGAACCAGCTCAGTACGCCTTGTCTCATCCTCTCTGTAGAAAAACCAGTCGAAGGTTCTCATTATTCGCCCCTTTCAAATCGCATTGCCTCTACAGTTAGGTTCCGCTCCGCATCCATCAGAGGTGAAAAATCGTTGTGGAGAAGTGCGTCAGCCGCAATGCCAGCTATCCGAGTCCCGAAACTGCCGTACTCGTTTCCTTTCCCTCCAAAATAAACACCCGGACGGAGTTCGACGGAGAAACCTGGACCAGCGGCAACTGGTACGTTCTCACCAAGTACATCAAGGAAATCGGAAATCTCTGCCTTTTCAACGCTTTTGTGCGCTGCAACGTAAATGACTGTCTGATCAGCACGCAGGATTTCCGCACCGTCACGATCAACTCCGATGCTGGACTTCAGCGACCAGGCAAGTTTTGCCGCGCTTAAGTCAATCGCTTTGACCAGCACCTCCAAATGCCCAGTTTGTATCCCTGGGAGATAAAGGCGGTAGCAGTGTATAGGCACCTCACCATTCAACCCTGCAACAGTGAGCCAACCAGGGGAAGTTCCGCATCTCAGTCGAGGAAGTTCAACCTTGTCCCCTTTGAGTACGAATCCTTCATGCGTAACCGACTGCGGCATGAGGGATAACTGTCGTATTTCGTTGACAATAGAGCCAGCGTCGAACCGCCATCCTGAGGTCCTGACAGTAGCCTGTCGAAATGCTGTCGAGACCGGAAGTGCATCATAGCTGAGAAAGGAGTCTACTTCTTTCTCAGCTCTCACGTGGACGTCACGATAGATCCATGAACGTAGTAGAGCCTTACTCCTCGACGGTGTTCCTTTTTTCACTGTCAAAGCCGATCTGTGAAAGAACCCGTCAGCCTGTACCTTCACTGCTTGCCTAACTGCCTCGGTCCACGACTCCGTCGCTGCAGGCCACTCCTTCATATACTGATTATTCATGGTGTCCTCATTGCTTCTGCTGTGACACCACCAGTCAACCATGCGCGAACCGCTTCTGGACCGCCCTGCACAGTGTGTTTAACAAATTCGGTCACCGTCAATCGCATGGCTTCGCTTGAAGGAACGAACAGTATTCCCTGCATCCGACAGAGACTTGAAACAAGAAATGCCTCACCGATGAAGTCAGTGGAGATTTCTGGTGCCTCCTGATGGAGCTGTTGCAACAACGTGTTGCTGAAACAGCAAACTTTGTAGAGTTCTTGAGTGACATGTTCGTGGAGTGATACACCGTTGGTAACATCCTGAACTTTCCGAACGGCTCGACCCAGTCCATAGATGCACAGGCTCGACAACAGACTTGCGACATCGTCCTCTGGGTGCCCTGCACCGCTACATTCCCAATCAACGAATTTGACAGCATCCTGGTCAACACGCACGATGTTATCGGCTTTAAGATCACCGTGAATGATGTAATGACCTGGACCTCGGTCAGCAAGGCGCTGAAGGGCATTGGTTACAGCCTGGCTGTAAACATAGGCAGAAGATAGTACTGTATCAGGCATTTCCACGTACTGCGCAGGAGTGATCGGGGCTATAACTGGTCGCTCGCGCCGGGCTTCGGCTAGGTTTTCCCATCCGAACCGCCACAGTCGCAACATCTGTTGGATAAGCGGCTGAACCAACTGCGTCTCGGGGGGAAAGGAATCAAGAAGTTCACCCTCTACGAAGTCCATGACATAGAAGTTTTCGTTAGCGAGCTTCAGACCTGCAACTGCCGCTAGATCAGGGTGCTCAATAAGTATTTTGATGCCAGATGGGATAGTTCCGCTGAATCGGTGCACAGTTACTAGTTGTTCCCCAATCCGCGCCGAACGAACCCGAGGATGGTTCTTGATAACCTCTCCTTCGGCCCAGAGTTTCTCTACGTTGAATTCGGTTTGCGGTAGAACATGGGAATCAACATTCGAATACAACGGTATGCCTTTCTGCAGATTCGAAGAACCCTGTTGCCAAAGTGCTCCTCAGAGTCCGGGGGCGCACAACAGATAAATCGTGGATGACTTGGATAGAAGAAGACAGCGCAGTTTCCAAGGAGGACTCCCTATAATTCAATGGTGATAGAGTATGGAAGGCTGCAGGGAGCGGACAGAGACGCATGATCTCCTGTCCGCCCCCCTGCAGCTAGGAATTAGCAGTTGAGTGTGATTGAGATTGTAATCCCGCAAGGAATCGAGGTTGGCGAATCGACTGCATCCTCAATCATTACGTCGTCGCTCAAAGCGGTCGTTGCATTTTTGAGTACCATGTTGTCGTACATGTTTTTTCCTTACTTATTGTTGAAACGAAGTAGACAGTGGGTCCTGCCTACCTACGACATCAAACCTTTCTGGAACGATGCCGCTCGAGTCAGAACGGTTCCTGACCCAAGATCTGAAACGTGGCTCCTGTTTCGGGCTCGTATTAGCCGCAGGGATGTTCAGTAACGGTTACCCGAGACAGTATTATGGCGTCGTGTATCTTTATATAAAGTTATATTTTGTTGCTACACCTCAATCTTCCCAACACAATCGCTCATAATGTAGTACCAATCATCACGAGATTGGATGAAGAACTGCATACCCTGTGATGATATTTGTCATAAATTCTGCCGGTGAGTGCACTCGCTTCTTTTGCCATATCGCGGTTCTTGCGGGTGTTGCACTCTGGTTATCGGAGGCCGTTGGGTTCATTATGGACGGATATTCTCGGGGAGGGGTATTGCTTTTACGCGTGGAAGGACTTTTAGATAAGCCTCTTAGGTTCTCACACGAAAAATCTACAGAGGGCCGATACGCGCCCCGGGGACTTTCGCTGAAAGTACAAGAATTTTGCATAATTCTGCATGAAAGCGACGTTTGATAGGGCGAGATATTTGATTGTGTGTTTAGTGCATGAAAGCATGCTTTTCGCCACAAAATGTTTCTCAAACCCCACCTAAAACCATATTAACTGCGAAAATACGCACCAAAAACACACCATGATGCAGTCTTCAATCCCTCTCGCACCGCGACAAAAGGTTTGCCCGACTCTCAACCCCGATAAGATAGAAAGGACAAGACAAACTCGACGAGAGTCGCCGCATCCGGCGCATCCAACGTACGTACCGGATTGTTAGCGCGCCCCCGCCGAACGTTCAACGCCAAAGGAGCACTATGACCACCGGCATTTATCTCTCGGCGATGACCCAGGACTCAGGCAAATCCCTGATCGCCTTGGGCCTCGCAGATTCCCTTGTGAAGCGCGCCGATCGAGTAGGCTTTTTCCGACCCATTTTCAAGGGCGAAACTGCCAGCGATGACCCCATGATTCGCCTGATGAAAGAGCACTTTAACCTCTCTGACGAGCAGGTGGGCGGCGCAGTATCGCTCACCGAGGCACTAGAGTTCATTGCGGAGGGCAACACCGAAGAAATTTCGGCTCGCGCGGTTTCCGCCTATGAAGAAATCGCCGCCCACAGCGATGTTGTGATCGTGGATGGCATATACCTGACCGCCCAGAACGCACTCGCCGTCGAGTTCGATCTCAACGCCCAGGTGTCCCGCGATTTAGGTCTGCCCGTGATCGCTATCGTGGGTGCGAACGAGGCATCCCTCGAAGAGGCAACCAACGCCGTAGAGGTTGCACGTTCCGAGCTTAAGGCAGCCAAGGTTGATCTGTTCTCGATTATCGTCAACCGTGCCGACCCCGAGCTGCGTGAGAGCATTGAGAAGAACGTTAAGCTGGGCGAGCATAAGTTCCCCGTCTACGTTCTGCCCGAAATCGCAGACCTGGGTAAACCCACCATCGCAGAGGTCGTCGCCGCCCTCAAGCTCGACGGTTCGCACCTATCGCAGGAAGATCTTGGCCGTGACATTAACGAGATCAAGATCGCCGCAATGACCGTCTCAAACTTCCTCAACCAATTTGCCGACGGCGACTTTGTGATCGTTCCCGGCGACCGCGCCGATGTTGTGGCCGCTACCCTCGCATCCGCACTTTCGCCCACGTTCCCGGCACCTTCGGGTATGCTGCTCACCGGCGGGCTCAACAACCTGCCCGGCAATAACACCGCCGTGGGCAGCCTGCTTGAAAGCGCGCCTTTCCCGGTACTATCGACTGACCGTGACACCTTCAAGTCGGCGCGCGCTGTTTCCCGCGTGCACGGCAGCGTAATCAACGGCCAGGCCCGCAAACTTGCGAGCGCATTCGGCGGCTGGGATGAATACGTGAACCAGGAAGAGCTGCTTTCACGCCTTGAGCTTGAGCGCCCGGCTTCGATGACTCCGCTGCGGTTCCTGCACAACCTGATTGAGACCGCTCGTGCAAACCGCCGTTCCGTGGTTCTGCCTGAGGGCTATGATGTTCGTATTCTGCGTGCAGCCGAGATGATTGCGCGCCGCGATTTCTGTGACCTGATTCTGCTGGGCAACCCGGATAAGATTTCGGAAATCTGCCAGGCTGAGGGTATTAACCTGCCTGCCTCGATTCGTATTATCGACATTGCGAATAACGAATACAGTGAGGATTTTGCGGCGACTTATGCTGAGCTGCGTGCGCACAAGGGCATGACTATTGAGGGCGCGCGTGAACGCATGAGCGATCCCTCATATTTCGGCACGATGCTGGTTTACAAGGGTCTTGCGGATGGCATGGTCTCGGGCGCTATCAATACGACCGCGAACACGATTCGCCCCTCGCTGGAGTTCATTAAGACCCGCCCGGGCACCAAGATTGTGTCTTCGGTGTTCCTGATGCTCATGGAAGACCGCGTGCTGGTGTACGGCGACTGTGCCGTGAACCCGAACCCGAATGCCGAGCAGCTGGCGGATATTGCGAAGGCTTCCGCCGAGACTGCGCGTCAGTTCGGGGTTGATCCGAAGGTGGCTATGCTCTCGTACTCGACCGGTACTTCCGGCTCTGGTGCGGATGTGGATGTGGTGCGCGAGGCAACCGAGATTGTGCGCGCCTCTAACCCGGATTTCGCGGTGGAGGGTCCGATTCAGTACGATGCGGCCTCGAACATGTCGATTGCTTCAACCAAGATGCCCGACAGCCAGGTGGCGGGCCAGGCGACCGTGTTCATTTTCCCCGACCTGAACACCGGCAACAACACCTACAAGGCTGTGCAGCAGTCTTCGGGTGCCCCCGCCGTTGGCCCCGTTCTGCAGGGTCTGCGCAAGCCTGTGAACGACCTTTCACGCGGCACCACCGTGGAGGACATCATCAACACGGTGGCGATCACCGCCATCCAGGCGCAGGGTATGTAAGGGTGTAAAGCTCTCATGCTGGCTAGGGACGCTCGGTATCGACCGGGCGTCCTTTTGCTTTGCGCTCACTAAGTCGTACACTTTGCTGCATATTCGTAGGGTTAAAGCGTACGACATGCAGGAAAGTGTACGGGTTTTAGATACGGAACAAGGATGTCTCGCAGACCTGCCGAGGTTGGGTAAAGGTCTTCCCAATGTGCACGCACCACATGCCATCCTTGGTTTTGGATAATCTTCTCGCGCTCACGCTCGGCAATAAGCGCCTCTTCGGTGGGAATCCCAAAGGTACCACGATATTTCATGCGTCCATCAATTTCGAGTACGAGTTTATATTCTTTCCACGCAAAATCGCTGTAGTAGTTTCTTCCACGGTGGGTAAATTTGTATTGCAGCTCAGGGAATGGAAAACCGTGAGCAGACAGGTGGAGGCGGGTAATAGTTTCGGCGACCGACCCGGAACGCTCATCTACAGCCGCAGCGACTTTTCGGGCTTTAGCCGATCCTCGACGCGATACAGCTGTGAGGGATTCCTGAACCTCAGCGAATGTGACGAGTCCCCGATGAAGTATGCCATCGCCTATACAGCAGGCTTCATAAAAAGGAAGATTGCGAGCACAATCAACAAGCGTATCCAGCGGATTAAGTGTTCTCAAAAACTCCTCAATCCAGACTGCACGTTCTTGAACCTCAGCGGTTGTGACATGGTACATCACCCGTGTGCGGGCACCACGCCTGACGGATTTTGAGGTTGCCGCATGTATTTTCTGAGGCATCTGCAAGAGGGGAATACCGTGTAAAAATGCCGCCGATTCGCGGGTAAAAGTTAGCTGAGGTGCACGGCGGGCAGCGGCTACATGGTACGCAAAGTTTTGTTCTTGAGTACTCCATGAGCTCCACTTCTGCAGGCTAACATAGACGCCTCTTACCAGCGGAAATATAGTATTCGATCTTTTGAGCTTTGCGAGATAGCGTTCCGAATAGCCTTCAGCAATGAGGTCGCTATATGTTTTGATGCTATCGATGATGTACTTCATTGTCGTCATATAGAAATCATGGCATGCAAATCATAAGTCGTACACTTTGCTGCATATTCGTAGGGTTAAAGCGTACGACATGCAGGAAAGTGTACGACTTATGACGCGGGGGCAGATTTACAGCTTGCGAAACAATGTTGCATATATACCCCCAGGGGGTATAATCTAAAGACATGACAAACCGTGATTCCTCAGCACAGCCACACGGGTACACCCCAAACAAGGAGGCGCATTTGAAGCGCCTGCGCCGCATCGAAGGGCAAGTGCGCGGTATCGCCCGCATGGTCGAGGAAGACAAGTACTGTATTGATGTGCTCACTCAGGTCGCGGCGGTTTCCAAAGCGCTTCACGCAGTCTCACTCAACCTGCTCGAAGAACATATGGGGCATTGCGTCACCAACGCCGCAATTAAATCCGAACGTACAGGTGATGCGACAATAGTTGATGAGAAAATAAAAGAGGCAACCGCCGCCATATCCCGCATGATGCGCAGCTGACACGCGGGCGGCGCATCCACAAGTTTTGTAATTCCAAAAATTCTGGAAGGAAACATCATGGCAATCACCACCGTCAAAGCAACCGGCCTCACCTGCAACCACTGCGCCATGAGCGTGAGTGAAGAAGTCGGCGAAGTTCCGGGCGTCACCGGTGTGAACGTAGACGTGGTCAAAGACGGCGTTTCGACCGTCACCATCGAGCACGAAGGCACCCTCAATACGCAAGCCGTAGCGGACGCCATCGTCGAAGCTGGCTTCACTCCCGCCGTCTAATCATGGCGTATTCTCCGCAGTACCAGGCAATGGCGGTCGGGGCAGTGCGCGCACTCGTAGGCACCGAGAACATTCACCTGACCGAGGCGATTTCCCGCGTGGCACGGCAGATGGGGCTCGACTCCGATCTGCTGGATGCGTGGGTACGCGACTCCACCCCCTATACGGCGCGCGAGGATCAGCGCGGACTGAAACGGCGGGGCGCATCGCGAATACATTCCTCACAGGATCATGCGGCGAATACCCCCGCAGACGGCACCGGCGATAATCTGCATCCCGGTGTGCACGGCACCGCATACGACGCCCTCGCTCAACGCCGCACATTCAGGCGTGCTGCCTTCACGCGGGTTCGCGGGGTGAACGATCGAGGCTCGAAACTAACCGGGCAGCGACCGCGCAGTAACCGTGCCGATGGACTGCCGGACGAAGGCGAAGTATAGATCAGGGCGGCCTGCGGCAGGCGCATCCGCAGCAGGCAAAGCCCGAAGACAGCACAGCATCGTGAGCATTGAGAACCGAGGCGAAGAACATGGGTAACTCAACTCAAACAGCATCCACCACAGCTGAGAACGACCATTCTCTTTTCGATTCCTCGGCTAATGGCGGGCAGACGCGCATTATCCACCTGGATGTTCAGGGCATGACGTGCGCATCCTGCGTGGGCCGCGTGGAACGTAAACTCCGCAAAATCCCGGGGGTTGATCCCGCCGTGAACCTGCCGCTGGAGTCTGCGCGCGTGATCGTTCCCGCCGATATTACCGATGAGCAGATCATTGAAACGGTCAATAACGCCGGGTATACGGCATCGCTCAAAACCGAGGTTCGCGATGCAGAGTCCGAAGAGACGACCAACGCGCGCAGTGGGGGCTTGGGGTGGCGCATCGTTGTGGCGTTATTGCTGGGTGTGCCGATTTTCTTGATTTCAATGTTCCCCACGTTCCAGTTCCCGCACTGGGGCTGGGTGCTTGCGCTTATCACGCTGCCGGTTGCGGTCTATAGCGCCGAGCCGTTTCACCGCGCCGCTCTCACGAACGCACGCCATTTCAGCAGCACGATGGACACGCTGGTTTCTCTCGGCGTGATTGTCGCCTACCTGTATTCACTCGCACAGCTGTTCATGAACCCCGGGCTGACCGAGCATGTTCACCCCATGCAGGGGGGCATTCTCGGCATGTTCTTGAGCGGTCACCATGCGCCGCTGTACTTCGATTCGGCGTCGATGGTGACTTTATTCCTGCTGATCGGTCGGGCAATTGAGCACCGTACACGAACCCGCTCTTCCGAGGCTCTGCGCACCCTGCTGAGCCTGGGGGCACGCACCGCAACCCTGCTTCGCACCGACAAGCGGGGAACCACGCACGAGGTGCAGATTCCGGTCGAGGACCTGCTTCCGGGAGACGAATTTCTGGTGCGCCCGGGTGAAAAAATCGCCACTGACGGCACGGTTATTGCAGGGTCTTCCGCCGTGGACGCCTCCCTGCTGACCGGCGAATCGGTGCCCGTCGAGGTTTCAGTGGGCGATGCGGTCACCGGCGCAACCCTGAACACCTCCGGGTCGCTGACGGTGCGCGCCACCCGCGTGGGGTCTGAGACGACGCTCGCAAAAATGGGTGAGCTGGTTGCCGCCGCCCAGGAAACGAAGGCACCCATCGCGCGCCTTGCCGACCGTGTTTCTGCGATTTTCGTGCCAACAATTCTGGTGATTTCACTCCTGACTCTCATCGGATGGCTGGCTGTATCGCACGATGTGCCGCGTGCGTTCAACGCGGCGGTTTCGGTGCTGGTGATCGCCTGTCCGTGCGCACTCGGTCTGGCTACCCCCACGGCGCTGCTGGCGGGCACCGGGCGCGGCTCGCAGCTGGGCATACTGATTCGCAACGCGCAGGTGCTGGAAACTACGTATGCGGTGAACCGCATCGTGCTGGATAAAACCGGGACCGTCACCGAGGGCACAATGCGCGTGGCACGCTTCGGGACCTTCGACGATTTCACCGAAATCACAGACGACAACGCCTCTTCAAAGAGCGAACGTTCTGTATCTATTCTGAGCGATGCCGCAGCCGTGGAGGCGCTGAGCGAGCATCCGATAGCCCATGCTATTGCGCGTTTTGCGACAGAAAATTATGGAGCATTTCTCGGTACCGTTGAGAATTTTGAGGGCGTGCCCGGAGGTGTGCGCGGCGAACTTGTGCGCACTCGGGACGAGGGGAAGTCCCGCCGCCTGGTGCTGGTGGGCACCCCCGAATACCTGTTGCAGGCGGGCGTTCCCCTCACCGAGAAGCAGCATCAGATGCTTGAGCAAGCGCGTTCGGAAGGGCTGACCACCGTGGCTGTGGCTCGCGCGATCGGCACAAAGGACCCCTTGCCTGTCGGGCTCATCGCGCTGGCAGACTCCCCCAAACCCGAGTCGGCGCAGGCTATCGCCGAGCTTCACGAACTGGGCTTAGAACCCACGCTGCTGACTGGTGACGCCCCCGAAGTTGCCCAGGCTATCGCATCCAGCGTGGGGATTAATCCTGAAAACGTCTTCGCGGGGGTCACGCCCGAACGTAAATCTGAGGTTATCGCGCAGCTTCAGGATGAAGGCTACCGGGTGGCGATGGTTGGCGACGGCGTGAACGATGCGCCTGCCCTGGCCCGCGCAGACCTGGGCATGGCGATGGGCTCGGGTACGGATGTTGCGGTGCAGGCTTCGGATATTGTGCTGATGCGCTCGGATATGCGCGCGATCCCCACGTCGCTGCGGCTTTCGCGGGCGACTTTGCACACCATCAAGTCGAATCTGTTCTGGGCGTTCGCATACAACACTATCGCGGTGCCGGTCGCAGCGGCAGGGTTGCTGAACCCGATGATTGCGGGCGCGGCCATGGCGTTCAGTTCGGTGTTTGTGGTGCTCAATTCGATGCGCCTCACCCGATTTGAGCGTTAGCCCGGTTTGGGACGGGGAGGGCTTCGTCTTTTGTGCGTCTTCGCGCAAATCCCTTGTACTCCCCCTGCTGACGCTGGCATGATAAGAGGAATCACATGACCGCACTGTGTTTCAGGGGTATACCTCTGAATTTTGTGGTGCAGGTAATACGCGCCGAAGCATCCGGGAGATTCACATGCCCAAATTAACCCCGCAAATGTTCACATTCCTCAACGACCCACCGGTCGAAGACACACTCTATGACCTCTACGACGCCACGCTCAAGCAGGGCAAGCGCATGTTCATGCATTTTCTGCCGAAAATCCACCAGATTTTAGGCAGGGGGATTGATTGGGAGACCGAGAACGAAGATTTTTATACCGATAAATACATCCCCATAACCCCGCAGCAGGGCGAGTTTCTGTATATGCAGGCGCTGGCGAGCGGCGCGCGGAATATCGTTGAGTTTGGTACGTCCTACGGCATCTCGACGCTGTATCTTGCCGCCGCCGCAAAACGCAATGGCGGGCGCGTAATCACCTGCGAATATGTGCCTCATAAGGCTGAGGCCGCGCGGAAAAATTTTGAGCGGGCGGGGCTTGCGGACTATATCGAGCTGCGCGAAGGCGATGCGCTAAAGACCCTGCAAGACCTGGATTTCAGCCCCGATTTTGTACTTCTCGACGGGTGGCCTGACCTGGTGCTTCCCGTCTTTCAGCTGTTGGAGCCGCATCTTGCCGACCGCGCTGTGATTGCCGTAGACGATGTTGAAGGATTTGGTCCGTCTATGGAGGATTACCTCGACTATGTGCGCACCCCCGCCAACGGATACGTCTCAGTAACCATGCACCCGAGCAAGGCCCTGGAATACACCGTAAAAGTGGTGTAAACACTGGCGTGCCCACGCCCCATCTCATCACAACCAAATAGATTATAGTTTCAAAAGGAAAGGTAGTCCCTGATGAAAACTTTACCTATTATCTGGCAGCACCTTGTCAATGCCGAAAAACAAACCTGCTCACGGTGCGGTACAACAGGTGAGGAGCTGCGCAAGGCTTTACAGGTATTGGAAGCTGAGCTCTTGCCTCAGGGTATTCAGCCTCATCTGGAAATCCGCACAATGAGTGAAGAAGAATTCTTGACTCATCCTGAGGAATCCAATCGTATCTGGATTATGGGTGTACCCCTGGAAGATCTAGTGGGTGGGATACAGGGAAGCAGTACCTGCGACGACGTGTGCCACGGTGAGCAGTGCCGAACCGTCGAATCCCAGGGAAAAACATATGATGCAGTTCCAGCCTCTCTGATTGTGCAGGCCGCTCACCGGGCTCTTTCACCCGAAAAACCAGCTGAAGATCGGCGGCGGTTTGTCCAAACGATATGTTGTTAGCCGTAGGAGCACATCTAAAGCACGCTTTGGGCAACGCAGTCAATCACGCTGTGCGAAAAAACCGGCGGGAGGCGCATCCCTGCTCGATATACTAAATTCCGTCATAAAAACCCAGCACAGAAAAGGAAAACCATGATTCTCACTCGTGAACAAGCAATTGAAATTTTCAAGCGTCGCGTTTCTACCCGCTCCTACGACCCCGCCCGTACAATCAGCGACGAAGACTTCAACACAATCCTTGAGTTTGGGCGTCTCTCCCCCAGCTTGGTTGGTTCCGAGCCGTGGAAATTCCTGGTGATACAGAATAAAGAGCTGCGCGAGAAGCTCAAGCCTATCGCCTGGGGTATGGCAAACACGCTCGATGACGCCAGCCATGTGGTGATTATTGTGGCGAAGAAGAATGCACGCTACGATTCCGATTTCCTGCTGCAGACGCTCGCGAAGCGTAATCTTCCCGAAGACCAGATGCAGATGGCGCTGGACAGGTACAAAAAGTTCCAGGTACACGATATGAAGATCGCCGACGACGAGCGTGCCCTTTTCGAGTGGACTAGGAAGAACACTTATATTGCGCTGGCGAATATGCTTACGGGCGCAGCGATGCTCGGCATCGATTCCTGCCCCGTTGAAGGCATGGACTACGATGCGGTCACCCAGCTCCTCACCGAGGAAGGGCTTCTCGACCCCGAGGATTACGGCGTATCCGTTGCCGCGACCTTCGGCTACCGCTCGCGTGAGATCGACCCGAAGCCGCGCAAGCCGCTTGATGAGCTCGTTGTGTGGGCCAAGTAGCCTACCCTCTTTGAGTTCCCGCGCGGGACTCTTATCTGGGGGCTGGGTATCAGGTACTTAGTAGCCTGCCCGGCCCCTAATTTACCCGGTTTCTGCACTCTCTGGGGGCGCCTATGCCCTGGCGCTTCACCCGTGGAACGAATCGGTACTGCGTTCCGTGCCGCTGGTGCGTGAACACGGAATTTCCCCGCTAACCCCACTTTTGGGGCAGGTTTTCGATGCGCACACGGTCAGCGAAAACTGGTTCGCCGGGTAGCTTCCCGCCCGGGTCTCTTCGTAGCGGTCAGCTATTCTTCGCGGTGTTCCCGGTATTTATCGTGTGCCGTGCGACCAAGATTCTTTCCGGTTTTTGTGGCGATTTTGCGTTCCGCTTTATGGGTGGCGCGTTGGGAGGTATCGCCCGAATCCCGCATAATACCCTTGAGAATAACGGCACCGATAGCCACGAACGCGATAACAACAACTGCAAGCACAACGGGGAATATCCAGCCGGGCGCATCAGCCTGTTCGTTGAGGGTATCGTGGGCGAGAATGTTCAGAAGTATCACAGAGCCTCCTCGTTCTTATACTGCGCTTGCTTCTTTCCACTATAAAACCTGTGCTCACAAGGCGCTTTATACGGCATCGCGTTCGCTTAAATATCCAAAATTATGCGTGAATTCCACGCCCGCGAACGATAGTCTTAAAGGTGAGGGTAGTTTTATATGCCTTCGGAATGCCGCTGTGGAAAGGAGCCGCATAATGTCCCTGCTAGATTTGCTGAACCGCCGCCGTTCGGTGCGCCACTACGACGAGAACCAGCCCATTGATGCCGATGTTGTCAAAGAGTGTTTGCGGGCGGCTCAGCTGGCGCCCACAAGTTCGAATATGCAGCTGTACGAGCTCTACCATGTGACTGATCCCGCCATCCTGAGTAAACTCGCTGCGGCGTGCATGAACCAGCAGGCCGCCAAGACCGCGCAGCAGATGGTGGTGTTCGTGACCCGCCAGGATTTGTACCGCCGCCGCGCGAAAGCCGCGCTGGAGTTTGAGCGCGGCAATGTTGAGCGTAACAGCCCGCCTGAGAAGCAGAAAGACCGCATCAAGAATTGGGAAATGTACTACACCAAGGCTATGCCGCTCGTGTACGCGCGCTGCTTTGGTCTGCTGGGGGCATCCCGCGCGGCAATGGCGAATTGTGCGGGCCTATTCGTTCCGATGATGCGTGAGGTTTCGGAACACGATTATCGCGTGGTTGTGCACAAGAGCTGCGGCCTGGTGGCGCAGACGTTTATGCTCGCGATGACCGAGGCGGGGTACGATACCTGCCCGATGGAAGGCTTCGACAGCCACCGCGTGAAGAAACTCCTCAACCTGCCGCGCAATGTCGAGATTAACATGGTGGTCGCCTGCGGTATCCGCAAACCCGGCCACGGCATCTGGGGCGAGCGCTTCCGTCTGCCCTTCGACGAGGTTTACCGTAGGATTTAGGGACAAGTGAGCTGAGGTTACGAGGAGTTCCCATGAAAACACTTGCTGTCGTCATTCTGGATAAATTCGCCGATTGGGAGCCTGCCCTGCTTGCCGCTGGGCTGCAGAGCATCATCGGCGGGTACACAGTGCGGTGGGCGTCCGTCGATCGAGAAGTGAAAACCTCTATGGGCGGGCTGCGGGTGGAACCCGATATGACAATTCCCGAGATTCCCACGGCTGCGGATGCGGTCATCGTCGTTGGCGCGGAGGGCTCATGGCGTACTCTGTCCGCCGAAGATTCCCAGCAGCTCGCCTCAATCCTCGGTGATTTCAAGGATGCGGGCAAACCGGTTGGTGGTATCTGCGACGGCACGTATTTCTTGGCTTCTGCTGGCCTGCTCGATGGGCGCAGGCACACCGCCAATAGCTTTGAGGACATCAAGGATTTGCCTGCCTACACGAACCCGCATCAGTACGTGAACACCACGCGCGAGGCGGTGCGCGATAAGAACCTGGTGACCGCCAGCGGGGTAGGATTCGTTGATTTCACCTTCGAAATGCTGCATGCTCTCGGTGATATTCCTGACGCCGTCATTGAGCAGTTTAACCAGATGCTGCGATAACTGCCGGGCTCATCTCAACTAGTATATTCACTCCATACAGAATACGGAGGGCGCATGAAACATTCACACGATTCCGCCCCTGACGACTGGTCTTGGCTTGATGAGTTGGGGGAGCTGGGCCCGAGTTTTATTGAGGCGATCCAGCAGCTACATGCCGCTCCTATCTACTATCAGATCCCGGAACAAGCACACAGTGACATATAGCAGTTCCGATTATTTGCACATCCTTTATTCAGTAAATAATGCGCCTTTGGGTATATTACGTATGTTTCGAGGGTACTTTATAAGGATTTTCATTATCCCTCAAGAAAGGTGAAGAATATGGACTTTCAGTTTGAGGCCCCGCCCCAGCTGGAGCTCGGTCAGCCGATCGGCTACTACCACGAACAATTTAATAAAGAACTTCATGATTCGTCATTCCCCGGGTGCGAGCGCTTTATGGGTCGCGTTACTCTGGGCAACGCCGAACGCCTGGTAGATCTTGGGTTGGCTGAGGGGAAGGTTATTCTGTTCTCCCTGCAGATCCTGGATGGTGACACCCTCGACGGCGTGAGTCTAGGGCTTTCACCGCGTGAATTTCACGAAAGAATGCGCATAGAGGACCATGACAGTTCTATTTTCTCCGAGCGCCTGGTTTTCTTTGAAGATTTCCTTACTCTCGGATGCGAAGGTAAAAACATCGAATTTATCGAGTGGTGGGATCGCGGATACTGGGATGACTATTCTTTCCTCGAAGAAGCATATCCGAATACATAATCTTCAGAATTATAAAATATTTAAACTGTGTCGGCATGAACCTCCATAAAATGATCGGTATATATCATCAAGAAAATATTTTTACATTAAATCCTAGGGTCAAAAAGCATTCTAAAATTTAAAATAATTCAGCATCAGTGCGATCTGCGGCAGATACAATAATTTGCCGCAGACCGCATCTGAATATCAATCTTGCCGCTATCCTCGCGGGGAAGCAGTAATAGCCGGATGATATTCCTCGCCAGCGACCGCCACCTGCGTATGGTTTGACACCAGGTGTTTTGTCACCGTTTCGTTCCCACACGCCGTTACGGTTTCATACCGGGGCTCCTGGTAGTTAATGGGGGTGTAAAACACATAGATAACACTGTGGCACCACATGCTAGACCCCGGCCCGTGGACCGTGGCATCAATCTCAGTTCGCGGCGGAATGAGATGTGACGTGCTGGATGCAGCATTCGCCGGAATACCGGCACCGGCCGCAAGAGCCGCGCCTGCGACCCCGGCCACCAGGGTTCGTTTGAGTGACTTTTTCATAGCGTATCGCCTCATTTCTTTCTTAATTCTGACAGTTTTGGGTATTTTTTATCCGCGATTCATTAAGGTATGTACACCACCTCCTCGCATTTAATAATGTAGAAAAACCCAAAAAGATATGTAATACGCTTCCGCATGATCACTTATCTGTAATTTCATGAGGTATTTTTAATGTAATTCCAGAACATCCGTCAAAACAACCTTTTTTAGATTTTTGTCAGCCTACTCTCATTCAATTCTGAGGACTTTCCCTGGATTTATTAATAAAAACCTCTTCACTCCCATAAAGCATTTAAAAATTTACAACAGTATTTACGAATTTATTATTAAAGTGGATGCTCAAGAATAAGATTTTTTACTTATGTACTGCACCAATCAAGTCCATGCCAACCAAAAGCCCATCTGCCAGCGCTCCACCCTCCCTGCCCCACGGCACCAGGAGGCAAGAGGCAGAACAGAAGGACTTAAGAGCACCCTTCGCGCTAAGGGTGATGTAAAACACTTATAGAACGCGTGAGGATTTGCGCGCTCATGGCGTCTTCATATCAGCGCCGTAGGCTTGAGAGACGACGGCAGGCGATAACAGCCCCGTCGAATCACGCAATATGTGACAGGAAAGGCAGCTGAAACCCCGACTGCTTCTGAACTTTCAGGCGGAACCTCACCGATCTGCGCACTTAAGACCCCATATCATCATCCGTTCAGGCGCGCCCGCGCTATGGCGGATACTCACAAAGGAAGAACCATTATGCTTGGACTCATCGGAATGATCATTGCCGGCGCTATCATCGGCGCTCTGGCCCGCCTCATCATGCGAGGTCACCAGAACATCTCGGCACTGTGGACCGTTATCTTGGGTGCTGTTGGCGCATTCGTTGGCGGAGGAATCGCGAGCTTCTTCGGTGTTGCAGATACCGCTGGTATCGACTGGATTCGCTGGATCCTCTCCATTATCGCCGCCATTGTCGCAATCTCCATATACCTAAGCGTAACCGGCAAAAAGAACTAATAGCCCATATTCTTGCGTCGCTTTAGCCTCGCAGAAACAAAGTTAAGCGGGTTATGCAGATGCTACTCCCAGCTTCCGCATAGCCCGCTTTGGCGCATATGAGGACTGCTCGCGCGATAGGCAACTGAGCCGAGCAAACATAGGCAACAGTCGTGTTTGTACACGCTCATCAAAACAAAGTGATATATACCACCATTTTGATTCGTGAGGAATTCAGTACCTCAAGCGTCTTTATAGTAGCGTCGCAATCGACCGCAAAAACGGATAAAGGGCGTGGGTAGCGCCCGAACTCCTCAGCCGTCGATGCGTGCCGCACATATCAAACATCATAATCCGCGTAGCGGAGAAAACACACGAAATGAGGCTCTCATGAGCGATAACTCCATTCCCCAAACCGGTCAGCAGCGCGAGCGCGAAAACAACAAGGAAACCCAGCAGGACAAGACTCCTCGTGGTCCCCTACAGACTTCGCACGGTGTAACCACCATTGAAGAGAACGTTGTTGCCAAAATCGCTGGCATGGCAACCCGCGAAGTTCCCGGTGTGTACGATATGGGCAATGCCGTACGCCGCGCCTTCAGCGCCGTGACCGACCGCATCCCCAACGCCCAGACCAATGTTGCTGGCGGCATTAGCGTCCAGAAGGGCGAGACCCAGGCAGCCGTAGATGTTACCGTCGTGGTCGAATATGGAGTCTCCATTGTGGAAGTAGCCAATGCTATCCGCCGCAACATTATCGAGCAGATTGAGGGAACCACGGGTCTAGAGGTAGTAGAGGTTAATATCGACGTCACCGACGTTCACCTGCCCGATGACGATTCCAATTCCGCTGACTCTGCGGATCTCAAGTAATCCAACGTCCCCGATCTGAGGATCTTTTATGAAGACAACACACCTGGCCCTCTTGGTGGGCCTATTCCTGGGAACAATTCTTGCTTTCGGTTCCTTCGCCGACTTCATCCTGGTGGCACTGTGCGGCCTGGCTGGAACGGTGGTGGGTCTTTACCTGGAGGGCCGGGTCGATGTCCAAAGCATCCTTAATCGATGGAGGAAGTAATGACGGAGACCAATACACAGCCCGCTGCTGTCAGTGCAGAGGGCTCTCAGAAAGAGAGCTCTCTGCAGGAGCAGCGCGGCGTCACCGTCATTCCCGCCCAGGTTGTTGCGCAGATCGCGGCTCAAGCTGCCTACGAGAGCGCAAATGTGGGCTCGAACGCCGGAGGACTGCTCGGGATCGGGGCACGTCGAAATTTCCATTCACGCCCCGAGGCAAAGTGTGATCTCTACGGTCAGGTTGCAGTCCTTCACTTAGATCTCGGCCTTACCTTCCCTACAGCACTGGTTTCAACCCTGCAACAGGTGCGTGAGCATGTGAGCCAGCGCGTCGAGCACTTCACCGGGCTGAGGGTTGAGAAAATCAACATTGAGATCTCCTGGCTCAATCCGAACAACCAGGTAAGGAGGGCTCTGCGATGAAAACCCCCGTACAAAATCTCATCCGGCGCCCATCGCGGAGTTTGCCCGTCATTATCCTGGCGTTACTGCTCCTCATCGTAGGAGGGCTGGGCGTCTGGGCGCTGGGAAACCGGCTCCTGAACGGAGCATGGCCGAATGGAACATCCTCAGCAGTCAGCGGGCTCGGCTCCACGATTATAGGGTCGCCAGCGGTACTCGCGGCAGCCTGCTTTGTGATCGTATGCAGTCTGTTCATGATTATCCTGGCTCTGTGGCCGGGGGCACCTGAACGCACTGAAGTTCTTGCAGATAACATACCCGGTCAGACAGCTATTTCACGCCGTGACCTAGCAAGGCTGGTACAAACCCATGTCGAGCGGGTCGATGGTGTTCACAGCGCTAGGGTTCGAGCCCGTCGAACGCGCGTGAATGTGACAGTGTTCAGCGTTCTGGATGACCTCGAACCTGTGCGACAGGCAGCACAGAAGGCAGCTGAGCAGGCTATACAGACCTTGAAACCCGTCGGAACCGCACACAGCCGAGTGCGTATCCAGCACACGAGCTGAAAGAGAGAAAACCATGCGTTCGGTATCTGGAATTCTCAATAGGATAGTCCTTGCGGTATGCGGTTTGCTCATCGCGGCGATAGCCCTCTGGCTTATGGCTTCCGGCATGGGTGTGGGTCAGTCATGGCCCGCGCTTAGCTCGGTTCTCGCCAAAGCTGATACCCGGGTCGATACCTGGGTCGGACCTCAGGCACACTGGCTGTTGCCAGCCGCCGCCCTCGGGTCGGTTCTTCTCGTCGCGTTTGGCTTAGTCCTGCTCATTAAGCAGGTACCCCGTAAAGCTGCCGCGTCTCCCTTGCGCCTGACAGGCTCCGACGGCACGCTGCTGGCCACACTCAGCCCCGATGTCATAGCCCAGGCGCTGTCTGAGCGAGCCGAAGACGTTCCTGGGGTTCAGCGGTGCTCAGTATGGGTCACTGGTTCACCCAGCAACCTGTGGGTGCAGGCAACCGTCACTGTAGCAGAGAACAGCGAGGTTGCATGGACCGTGAGCGAGCTCAGGAACCGACTTGACCACGACGTTAGTTCCTCTCTGGGAAAGCATGCTCGTCAGATCGACGTACTGCTGCGTCTAGAACAAGCCACCAAACCCCAGAGTGCAGCCCACACTGTGGCTGGCAAACACTCATTAGAGAGCGGCGGTTCTGATAACCATGACCGATGAAAAGCGCAGCAATGCAGGGCAGTCCACCGGTCCGCCCACCGAGCATGTGCCTCATCCGAGCGCTGCGTCTCAGGGTAAAGACAGGTACCTGGTACTGCGAGCCCAGGATGGTGACATTGACGCTTTCGGAAAGCTCGTCGAACGTTATCAGGGGCGCCTGTTTCGCACAGCCTACATGATCGTGCGCAACCGCCACGACAGTGAGGACATCGTCCAAGAGACCCTTGTTCAGGCGTGGCGGAGTCTTCATCTGCTTCGGGATCCTGATGCCTTCCGGGGTTGGCTCATGCGTATCTGCACTAATAAGGCCACCAGCACTATTCGTCAACTTCAGCGCCGAGCCACTGACCCTTACGATTCAGAGGGTCTTGAGAGCGCGAGCGTCCTCCCTAACACAACGTCGACAGCGACCGACGATCCGGCACAGTCCAGTGAGGTCAACGCCCAGATAGAAGCATTAGCCAAGCTGTTGGCATCCGCTCCTGAAGAGCTGCGTATCGTCTGGGTGCTTCGAGAGGTTGATGACATGTCCTACGAGGAGATATCCCAAACCCTAAACCTAACCGAATCCACAGTCCGGGGGAGGCTGGCACGCGCCCGCTCCCTCGTCATGCGCCATATGAAGGAGTGGGAATGAGTTCCACCACCCGCATCCCACACGCAGAACCGCAGCCCACACAGTCGGCTCAGTCTTATGAGCTTGACGAAGCCTCCACACGGGAGTACCTGCGTCTAATCGCTTCACTCCACAACACCTGGGACACATTGGAAGCACAGTCGAGCGCATCGGTGATGCCTCAGCGCCATATTATGGATGCGGTACTCGCCGAAACCCGTCATGGCGCTCAGGTAGAGATGCCGCCGACCGACTTAGGGCCTTATAGTATGTCCGAGTTCTCCCTACGCGCCCTGGTGCGACGCAGTGTAGACTCTGTACCCGGAGCTCGCGCACTCAAGTCTTCCTTCAAACATGCCCCAGCCCCCGAAGGTCAGCGAGAGCTGGGGATACCGGATACGATCTTCTGCCGTATCTCTGCACACGTTACAACCAGTAGCCTCCCCCAGCTTGCTCAACAGGTTCGTGATGCTGTGCGCCAGGCGTGTTATGAGAACCTAGAGTTGTCCCCAACCGTCAATATTCATATTGAGGATCTGCACGATGACGATTAACCTCTCAGCAGCCGAATTGACTCATGTAGTCACGGCCGTTCCTGGAGTGCGCGGCATTGAACCGGGGATCGGCTCCACGCTGAAAGCCATCGGCAGCCGTATGAGCGGCGACCCTGCGGCCGCCCGATTCGGGGTTATCATCGAGTCGGGCGGGCAGAAGGTCATTATCGAGATTGGAATCGACGGCTCCCGTGCGGTCAAAGAAATTGTCCGCGATGTTCAAGAGGCGGTTCTGCGCTCACTGTCGCAAGCAAATCTAAATCTAGAGGGCGGCGCTTCGGAATCAGGCTCCAAGCCCCAGCCTCAGGTGAGGGTGCGAGTACAGTCCCTTCTCTAACGATGCACATCGCATAACCGTCTCCGTTTCAGGGAGCACACATACCGCCAAGGGTATAGTCCGTTCGCACATAGATGCCGTGGGGGTCACCAGTCGATGCCTCAACGCGATGCGTAAGCTAAAAGACCGTGAAAAAACTCGTCTTCAACACCTAAATTCCGCGTACCCCCCCCCCGGAAAAAATTAAGCTTTAATCCACACGTCCGAGGCGGCGCGGCGACCGAAGATGAACGCCCGCACTCCCTGGTACCACAGGATGTACGCCGCCCACAGCCCCAGGTACCCCACCGTGGCGCTCAGCAGACCGCCGGAAACCGCCCAGTAGATCCCGAAAATGACGGGTGCATAAACAACCAGCATTACAAATGAGCCAATTGCCAGGTATTTCACGTCCTGAGCACCCATGAGGATACCATCAAGAACGAATACGTATGCGGCTATTGGCTGCCCCACGCCAATCACAAGGGTAGCCCACGCGAAGAGGGTGGCGACGGGCGCATCCTGCGTGAAAATCCAGCTCCCAAAGAAACCGATCACGGGTGCAACAACGCCGGTGACAACCCCGTACACTAGGCTCATACGCACCAGGCGATTCTTAAGCTCACGCACTTTCGCACGCCCGGATTCAGCCGTCAGGTCGCGTTCCCCAAGTTCCTTGCCCAGCAGTGCCTGCGCCGCAATTGCAAGGGAATCCAGGGCGAAGAGCAACAGGTTGAACACGCTCATACCCAGCTGATATGCCGCTGTCTGCTCGTCGCCCAGGCGAGCCACCACAAATACGGTAGACAGCAGTGCCAGGCGCATCGAGAGGGTGCGCAGCATTAGCCAGGAGCCGAGGGATAGCACGCCGCGCATCCCCGCAATATCGGGTCGCCAAGTCACGCCCTGCGGGCGCATCTTAAGATGAATAAATATACCGAGTGCGAGCGCCATGCCCCACTGCGTGAGCGATGTGCCCGTCGCCGAACCGGCTACGCCCCAGCCAACCGGGTATATCAGCACCCAGTTCAGCGCCACATTCACCACGGTGCCCACACCCGCAACTTTGAGCGGGGTCACGGTATCTTGCAGCCCGCGCAGGGTGCCCATGAGCGCCAGAATCATCATCATGGGCGGAATGCCCCACAGCGAATGGTGCAGGTAGTCGCGCGCATAGCCGATGGTTGCGTCGTTCGCGCCCATGCCGCGCAGCGCAGGATCGGCAAAGATATAACCCACACCCATAATGAGCAGACCGAGTCCAAGCGCAACCCACACGCCGTCCACGCCGATGCGGTAGGCATGCGCCAGCCGATGCGCCCCGAACGCGCGCGCAACCGCCGGGGTCACCGAGTATGCGAGGAAGTTCATGAGTCCCACCACGGTTGTGATGAGGGTTGCCGCAATGCTCATGCCCGCCAGGGTTTCGGTGCCCAGCTGCCCCACGAGTGCGGAATCGGCGAGCACGAACAGCGGCTCGGCAATCAGTGCGCCGAAGGCGGGTACAGCGAGCGCCAGAATCCGCCTGTTGAGCGATTTTTCGGGTTGAGTTTTCCCAGAGTCCGCGTCGCCTTCCCCCAGGTGAAGGGGGATGCTGCCGGTGCGCGGGGTCGCATCCAGCAGGTTTTGGGGTTCGTGCGTGCTGGCGGTGCCGTCGGCTGTGTTCGCGGCGCCTGATGTGTTGGGTTCTGAGGCCTTGTTGCTCATAGGTACAGCCTACTCCCGCAAAGATGGCACGTCAGCGATGCGTTTATCTGTCTCACGCTATGACCGCTTCTTATTCCGCGAGCAGGTGGTTTTTGGTCCGAGCAGGTAGGAAAAACTCACCTGTTCGGCAAAATCCTACCTGCTCGCGGTTCTTAACGACGATCGCGGGGTGAGAGAAAGCGGAACTGGGTTTAGCCTTTTCGCCCCCGCAGCTCGTCTAGGGCACGGCGTTCTTTCTTGGTGGGTCGCCCGGTGCCGCGTTCGCGTTTGGCGACCGGCGGCATCGACAGGTGCGCGGGGCGCGGCCCCGAGAGGTCTTCGTAACAGGTGACGGCGATCGGCGCGCCCACCCGTTTGGTGATGAGTTTTTCGACCTTAAACACGCGTTCCCAGCCGGGGTAGCGCACCCGCACAATGTCGCCTCGTTTGAGTTTTTGTGAGGGTTTTGCGGATGCATCGTTCACGCGCACGTGCCCGCCTTTGCATTCATCGGCTGCGAGTGCGCGGGTTTTGAAGATGCGCACCGACCACAGCCAGACGTCGATGCGGGCGCTGGTGATCTCTTCGCTCATACTTCCCATTCTAGGAATCTCCCCCATGCGGTGCGAGCAGATAGTATTTTGAAAATACTATCTGCTCGCGGATCTACTTGGGGGCGAGGTCGCTATATGTTTGCCGTTTTCCAGGGAATCTCAACGTTGTCCGGCACATCTGCGTTCGCCTCGGTTTTCGCGCGAACGCTCGCGGTATCATCCTCTGCGCTCATGTGAGTTGCTCGGCGTTCCTTCCACGCCCAGCCGATCGCCCCGGCGAGAAGGCCAAACCCTGCCCAACCCAACAGCACAGCCCATTGCAGGGAGTTTGAAGCATCCGGAAAATAGGCGATATTCCGCAGCAACGTGTTGGATGCACCCGGCACCATCAGCTGCCCGAAGGCGCCCCAGGGTGCGGGGATGAACTGCCACGGCATGTTTGCCCCGGAGAGCGGGTTGCCGATGAACATGGAGATCACGGCGCCAAGACCGATACCGACGGCGTCGGCAAACAGCGCGGACATTCCGATCATGAAGGAGGCCGTCGCGAAAACGGTCATGCCGAAGGTCGCCCAAAGTGCCCCGAAATCGCCGGGAACAAACCCGAACCAGGTTCCTAGAATAAGGGTCATGAAGAGTCCGCCAAGAATCCCGTAGAGTCCTGCAGTCGCGAAGCGTCGCACGGTTCCTTTGACAAGAGAGATACTGAGAACCCCGCCGATTATGCCGCCCATAACAAGCGGGAATGCGGCAACCGCCAGACCCATACCGTTGGGGTCACCGTCGCCGAGCGGCACGACTGCGGTGGTTTTAACCTGTGCCTGCTGCAGTTTTTCCTGCTCGGTTTTCAGTTGTTCGAGCTGCTGGGTGGCGATAGCTCCTTGTTCACCGCCTGCCTGTGCGGCCTGCTGCAGCGCCTGAGTTTTGGCTGCGGTGGCTTTCTGCTGTACCTGAGCGTTCATCTGCTGGGCTACGCCGGTGAGCATCTGGTTTGCGGATGCGTTTGCGGCGGGCGCGGTCATGACCTCGGGCGCCGCACCTTCGGTGAAGACGATCGCGCCGTAGGTTTCACGTTCTTTGATCTGCCGTTCGGCGTCTTCGCGCGAGGATGCCTGTTTGAACTCGAAGGTTTCGATTCCTCGCTCTTTGAGTCCTTGCTCGAATTGGCTGACGGCTGCTTCCGGTCCCGCGATGGAGACGGGTAGGTTCGTCTCCATGGCTTTAGTGGGCCACGTGAAGGCGAGAATCACGATGCTGACGATGACGGATGCCAGCGTGGCGATGGCGATAACTTTACGCCAAGATGAGGGCGTAATCGCCTCCGGTGTGCGTGCCATGAAACTCTCCAAACAAAATAGATGTTTTGTTTATTAACACCTAAGACTCTACCCTGCATAAAGACCAGATGCAAACACAATAATCATTTTGTTTATAATCTCACAACAGAGAATAAACATTCTATTTTTATCTAGCGCAAACTCCCCGGAAAGGTATAGTCTTAAGGCATGCCACGTCTGACCGAAGCCACTAAACAGGCACGTCGACGCCAAATTATCGACGCCGCCTTCACGTGTTTTACCGCCAAGGGGTACACCCATACCTCCATGACGGACATCATCAGAGAATCCGGACTTTCCTCGGGTTCCATTTACTCGCACTTCAGCGGCAAAGGCGACATTCTTTACGCCACTGTTCAACAGCGTATCGATATGATCGCCGCAGCTTACGGGGAACTCAAAGACCCCTCCCCACGCGACATTATGCGCATGATCTTCGCCACCTCAACCGTCGAAGCGAACTTCACCTCGATGCTGCGCATCCGTTTGGAATCGTTTACCGTTCCCGAGGTGCAAGAATCCACTAACACGCTTTTTACCACCCTGCACGATATCGTCGCTCAATCACTTATACCCTGGGGTCAGCGGTATCTTGAAGCAGAGAATAAACGCAAACCTTCTGCCGACGAGCTTCAAGCCTTCGTCAGCGACACAGCGGATGCGCTCATCCTCACCTTCCAGGGGTTTATGGTGCGCTCAACCCTGTCGCCCTCGACCGACCGTGAGCACCTTTTCCAGATTGCGCTGAGCCTGCTGCCCGAATAACCTCCCCGCGAGCACCGGTAAGAAAATACAAAAAGCTAGAGGGGCGCATCCCGTATAACATACAGGATGCGCCCCTCAACTCGCGCGCGACTCCTCCGGCGGACCGCACGCACGGTTTTATAGCTTACGGAATCTCGTAGACCTCAACGTTATCGAGGCGCGGGCGGGTATCGTAGCTACCGTTCCAGGTCACCTTAACGCCGTAACGTTCCAGCGTGGGGATCACGGTGTCAAGCATCAGTGCGAGTGATAGTTCCTCATGTTTGCGGGTGACGGCCGCGCGCTGCTCATCACTGAGTTTCTTCCACGCCTCTTCATCAGAGGGGTACGCCTCAAACGAGCCGAAGCCAATGTAGGTGCTCCCGCTTTCCGCCAGATTCTCGGCATCCTGCTGGTGATAGTAGATATAGCCCTTCCATCGGTCAGAGCCCTCACGCTCATCCCAGATTTCGGCGCTGGCGCAGGTTCCGCAGCACGAAAATTTACCGCGCGCAAGCACGCCGTGCGCCTCCAAATCAGCGAAAGCCGCAGCCAAGTTGCCAGAATCACCCGTAACACCCAAACGCTCGGCGAGCGCACGGCGCTCCCTCACGACTTTCTGCGCGTATTGTTCAATATCGTGGTAGAAGTCGCCTTTGACCTGCGATTCGCCTAGAAATTCTTCGAGGCAGTCGTTGAGGTAATCCGCATATTCGCTGGCGTCCTCGCCGGTGAGGAGCAGGAGCATGATTGCATCTTCAAAGTCTTCTCGTGCTTCTTCGGGCAGTTCCCATGAGGTGGGAACGGGTGGAGTGAGTTGCCATTTAAACCATGCGTCCCGAGCTTCGGGGCTCACAGTCGTTACAGCTTTTTTATCGGTGAATGAAGTTGTCATGCCCCTAGAGTAGCACCTAGATCAGCATCGCCTTAACCCCGCCCGAATTGCTACGGTAACCTGTACCTGACGTCAAACAGTTTTTGTGCACTGCCCAACTTCTTCTTGGCGAACCCGCGGCGGCTTATCCACACAATTTTCTCGGGTGGATAAGCCGCCCTGGCAGCCTGGTTCAAAGGCTTATGCCCATGACTCACGGGCAAGTGCGCGGGTGAGCACAAGCGGACCGCCGGTTGCATTGCCGTGATAGCGGCCGAAATGCACGTAGGGACCGCGGTAGGCGGCATCATGAATCTGCGCGGAATACTGGCCGTTAATCACAAAGTAGAAGTACTTGCCCTTCACCACAATTTTGCCTTCGATGCTCTCGTTGGGCTTGATAGGCTTTTTCAAACTCATGGTGTGCAGAACCTTACCTTCGCGAGACGCACCCGGCCCGCCGTCAAGACGAATCAGCTGTGCAAGATCGCCCGTCCGGTATTTGCCGTGCTCGTCCCGAACCTTCGCGCCGGGGCGAAGAGCGAGCACATAGCAGCCGTCCTCGGATGCACCCCGGAACTTCCCGGCGATACCGAGCGGACCGTCGTGGCTGCGACCGAACGCCATGTACCCGTAATTCCAGGTGGTTGTGGGCAGTTTCTTATCCCAGTGCATAGCGAATTCGAGGGTGTACTGTTCCCTGTCAGTGGCAGCAGCGAGCGGCCCCAGCAGCAAGGATTCGTCGTAATTCTGTTGGTGCACGATTGCCCCGCGGGTGAAGTCGGGGTAATCCTGGGCGTTGGTGATGCTGGAGGGCAGCATGCCGTGCTCCCGACGGCCGCTTTCAACGTTGATCGTGGCCTGTTTTTTCCACCCGCACACCCAGGACGGGTCGGGGCTCATAAACCCGCGCACGCCCAGGCTCTTGTAGTGTTCGTAGGTGCTTCGGCGGTGCACCTCCCAAACAATCACGGGCTTGCCGAAGCCGACAATGGCACGCACCTTATCATCCGCCATGGAACCGTACCCGGGGCCGCGCACGGATTCAAAGTAGGGCACGCCGAGCGCATCCACGTTGTTGGATCCCGCCAGCTGACGGATTCCTTCAAGGCTGTCGTTGGCGTCGAAGTAGCACCAGGTCTGGCAGCCCGCGGCTTTCGCTTGGGCCAGATACTTTGAGTTGGGGTTGAAACCGCCGTGGCCGTCGCGGTACATCTTGATCACCACACGATGCGCCAGCCCGCGTTCTTTGATAGCTTTCAACAGATGGCCCTGTGCGCGCCAGTCTTTCGCTTCGATGAAGAGGGGAAGGCGCTTGCCGGTGGGGGCATTGTTAATCGCATCCACGGCCTCTTCAAAGGTGGGAATCTGCTCCAGCGGTGTACCTTCACCGAGGGTCTTGCGCATATTGACGTAAACGCCGCGCAGTTTTTGCAGGGTAAGATCACGTACTTTGCGATTAAGTCCGGTAACGCGCATCAGCGATTCATCATGAATGCAAACGGGAATATTATCAGCCGTGGTTCGCAAAGAAATTTCGATAGCATCGGCATTTCTTGCAGTTTGAGTATATGCGTATGCGGTATGTTCGGGATTAATATCGCCCGAACCACGGTGTGCTACAAAGAATTCTTTTTGTCTAAGAAAGGTCCAGGCGGCATGTTCCGGGTCAAATTCAATATCTTCGTCGAGGATAGGCTGCTGTTCATCATTGACAGGCTGTTCCTTCTCGCCGGGAAGACTTCCTTGAATTCTCGCCTCTGCTGCGGATGCGCCCACCACGGGCATCATAGCGGCGGCAGCGCCAAGCGTGGTGGCGCCAAGAACGGTACGTCGGTTGAGTTTCTGCGAAGAAAGGCTCATGGGTATGAACTCCCAAATACTATATGTTGCTGAGTGAATGAATAGGCGGACACATCAAAAAACATTTTCTTGACGCGTCACATAAATAGCATAACTATTTTTTACCTGTAAATCACTTTTACTTGAGCGAGAAAATTTATCTTTGTCAAATATTTTCCCACGCCTATTTCTTCGAGACAATATCTTTTGCCCGTTAAAAAGTTTTTGTTAAAAAATATGGTTCCACCGAAAATCGGTGAAACCATATGAGAAAGCCTCTTTCGTGAGGTCTGTGCGTCGGCACCTGCGGCACAAGACCTCACATAAAGCGAGGCTGCTAAAGCGGGTATCGTGCCAGAGACAGAGCGAGAAAACCGGCGCCTTCTGCCCTGTCGAAGCATCACAAGGCTCTACGCGTCTTCTACTTCTTGGTCGCTTCCGCCACGTGATCGCCCGCGTTGACGGTACGGCGCTCCTCGGAGTCCTTCACAATATTGAATTTGGGGGTGTTGGTCACCATCACCATCGTCTCCTTGGAGGGAATACGATCCTTAATAGCCTCCCAATCAACCTCAATAATGGGGGCGCCCGCCTCAACCTTATCGCCAACCTTAGCGTGCGAGGTAAAGCCTTCGCCATTGAGATCTACAGTATCGATACCGATATGCACCAGCACCTCGCCGCCGTTATCGGTGCGCAGCATAAAGGCATGCATGGTGTCTTGAATCAAGGCGATCGTACCTGCCGCAGGGGCAACAATCATATTCGATGTAGGGTTAACGGCGTAGCCATCCCCCATGACACCCTGCGAAAATACGGGGTCAGAAACTTCAGACAGCGGAAGGTACTCCCCCGTCACCGGTGCCACATAAATATCAGCGGTTGCGGTCGATTCCGTCGGTGCCGCTGCTTTTTTCTTCCCGAAACCAAACATAAGATCTCCTTTGATGTAGTAAACACCCGAAAGATGTCGTTTGTGTAACGACACAGGCAAATACATGTATTTGCCCTTTAGAATACCGTACTCGTCAGGTTTTTGTTACTGTGTCCACCACAGGTCGAGGGAATTTGAAAAATATTCCCAGCCTGCATAATATGCCGAATTTCCAGAGTATATTTCATGATGCAGCCGCTCAATCAGGCGGCAGACACAGCACTAGAGTGCCGGAGGATTTCGCCGATCGCTCAGTATTTTTGTAAGCCCTCCCTGCATCAGGTAAACACGAGTACACTTAGAGCATATTGAAGGCTTGAACCCTAACAACGAGAAAGTGTTCCCGCATGAGTGAGCAAACCGAAGAACTAACCGGCACCATCCTTGAGGTTTTCATTCCGGGTCCGGGCGAGAACCCTGAGGACCCTAACGATATGGAACGAACCCTCTTTTTGGGCGCTGCGCAGGAAGCACTCGATTCGGGGGTAGATATTGAGGTTTACTCAACCGATAGTTACCCTTCAGCATTCGAAGAATGCGAACCCGTCGCCGAGCAGATTGCGATGAGCGGTGCCGACGTTCTACCGATTATGCTCGTCAACGGCGAGGTCAAAGTTTCGTTTATGTACCCGACCGCCGAGCAGATTACGCGCTTCTCTAAAGCCCACAAGGTCAAAAAGCCGAAGGCGAATGCGGCTGCAGCGGCATGCGGTCCGAGCGGTTCCTCCGGCTTCACTCCCATTCCCGATTTGGCGCCCGGCGCTCTGCGCGAACCCGCCGGTTTCGCGGCTACCCTCGCTGGTAAAAAGCCCCAGGTGGTAGGTGGTCCTGATATTGGTAACCGCGTGAACCTCATGGGCGGCGACACCGGTGACGGCATTCCCTCTGAGGGTTCAGTCGCCACCAAATCCGGCGGATGCGGATGTGGTGGCTGCGGATGCGGCGGTTAAAGCGCGCATCCCCGCACGAGTAGTTCCCGCCCCGAATGTTTATATGAGAGTGCCCCCGGACTCCTTCAAGAAGTTCGGGGGCACTCTCATATGTTTTCACAGCTGGCGACCGGCTACATTAAAGGCTCCACTCCCTGCGCTCAAACCGTTTTATTCTTCCGGCGGCGAGAATATTCACGAACCGTCACGAAGATAAAGACGATGCAGAAGGCTACATCTATGAAATATAGAACCCAGCCGAGGTTCACCAAGCCATTGGCGTACCGGAAGGAGCCGAAGCCACCCGCTAAGATGATCAGTTTAATGAGCGATGCTACCTCTACAGCTTGAAGGAACAAACCAATAATATTGATGCCCAGGATAAATCCCAGCGATTTAGACCTGAGATAGAAGATACCGGCGAGTATCTGAAGCCCGTAATATACCGGATATGCACACGCCAATGCTATGCGCTGAAAATCTTCTGCATCCCAATAGTCGAATCCATGCTTAACGGTAAGCTCCACATAGTCATATAGGCCCCACACGGACATTCCCAGGCTCACTATCGTGAACGCGATACGCACCCCGTACATCCAACGGAACGGAAATTCGGGGTATGAGGCTCCCGGGTGCGCATACTGACCCGGTGCCGTCGAAGCCTGATCGTCGGAAGACTGCGATGCCGCCCAGGGTTTTACCGCATCCTGCGGATTCTGTTCGACAGAGTTTTCTTTCGATGATTGCTCACGCATAAATTCAAAACTATCACGCATATCGTTCACATCCTGCTATTTTTCTGCCTCTTCGTCACTGAGACTGTTTATTTGAACTTTCCTTACTATCGAGGTTTGCGATATTTAGGGGCCGAGCGGCAGGTTTAGTTTTTGCCGTCTCTGAACCCATCATTTTCACGAAAACAATGCTCACCCCAAGGTCAAAAAGAACCATTAGACACCCAAAGGGGTTATCGTATGCGACGGTAATCATGGTCATCACGAAAGAGAATACAAGGCCATAGTTATTCACCTTTTCAACCCAGGGGTAATCTTTGTGCCGTATAAATTTTGCGCAGGCGCGGGTCTGTACGGCCGTAATATATACTGCATAAGGAATCATCAGAAACCCAAGAATCGCTATATGGGATAATGGCCGTTCAACCGATAACAGATTTACAGAAGTTTCTTCGCGATATGAAGTTGAATACCGCGCCATAGAGTTTATCCACGAATAAGCTATAACTACTATCGGAATATACGCCAGAGCTATACGAAGAACATAGAATATCTTGAGATTCTCAAGCCCTAGGGGTTTTGCTGCAGAGACTTCCACTGAATCGTGCGCCTTCTCTAGCGATTTTGCGGGACTTCCTGAACTTGTGGGTTTTTCCAGCTTTTCGGCATCATTTTCCGGCTCTCCACTAGGGCGGATCACGATTTCCTCATCTCCCAGCTGGCCGTAAAGTGCCGTATACGCAGGAAGTTCATGACCTGCCGAGGTGCTATTGGCTACATCCGACCAAGGAACCTTGCGGACGCTTTGAGCAACAGGCGCATCGTGAGCAGAATTTTGGGGTGAAAAATCATGATCTGTACTCATATTTTTACCCTATGATTACACCCTGGATATTCTATGAAAACCCCCTGAACATTCTCAATGAATATATTCCTTACATATTTCCTCATACTAAAAAGGCTCTTTACGTCAATAAAGCATCGGAAAACCTACTCCATTAACATAAGCAGATGCGGCAGCTAAAGCGCGCATTTCCACACGGTAGATTCCGTTCCCGAATGTATATATGCGAGTGCCCCGGACTCCTTGAAGGAGTCCGGGGCACTCATGTATTTTCATAACCTACGGAGTATAGAGACTACATTAAGGGCGGCTCCGGCGGATTCTGAGTCTGTGCAGTCGGTGTCTGTGCTGGCGCTTCAGGGTTGTGCGGCATGACGGTCGGCGGTACAGAAGTATGTGGAGCCGCCGCATAACCGAGCTGAGCTTGAGCCGTCTTCATTTTCTGGCGGCGCGAATATTCGCGAATTGTAATGACGATAAAGAATATGCACAGGGCTACGTCAATAATGTACAGTCCCCAGTCTAAGTACGTTGAAGCTTCGGCATATTCAAAGAAAATATCTAAGCGCAGAAGATTCTCAATAAGTTTAGGTAGCGAGGGCAGCTGGACGATTAAACCGAGGATATTCACGCCCAGAATATAGCCAAGCCCTTTGGACCGCAGGTATAGTACTGCCGCGATAATCTGCATGATTTCATAGACCGGATATCCAATAACCTGCGGTGCTTCGATAATTTCTCCGAGGGCAAGCGACACATAACCATCAAGAATCGTGGTAACAAGATTGTAGAGAACCCGTACACTGAACCATAAACTCGCCGCCATAACCACGATACGCACCCCGTACAGCCAACGGAACGGAAATTCGGGGTATGCCGTCGTCACGGCTATGGGCGCCTCCGTTTGGTTCGCGGCTCCCGGGTGCGCATACTGCCCTGGTACCGTCGAAGCCTGCTCGTCGGAAGGCTGCGACGCTGCCCAAGGTTTTACCGCATCCTGCGGGTTCTGTTCGGCAGAGTTTTTTCTCGATGATTGCTCGCTCATAAATATAAAACTACCATGCACACCGTTCACGACGGCGACTATTTTCGCCGGATTCGCCCGGAGAGCCTCTCGAACACGTACTAAAAAGGCTCTTTATTCCAATAAAGCGGCGGAAAACCCGCTTTATTGATATAAGCGGATGTGGTGGCTAAGTCGTACTTTCCCGCACGAGTAGCTTCCGTTCCCGAATGTTTATATGCGAGTGCCCCGGACTCCTTGAAAAAGTCCAGAGCACTCATGTATTTTCACAGCTAGCTAACGGCTACATTAGAGGCTACGCTCCCTGCGTCCACATCGTATTATCCTTCTTTAGGCGAGAATATTCTCGAACCGTCACGAAGATAAAGACGATGCAAAGGGCTACGTCTATGAAATATAGAGCCCAGTAGAGGTACATCAAGCCATTGGCGTATTGGAAGAAGTTATCCAAATGGGTGATCACATCAATTAGCGTTGTTATCTTTAGAAATTGAAGAAATAGACCAATAATATTGATGCTCAGAATAAATCCCAGTGCTTTAGACCTGAGATAGAAGATACCGGCGAGTACCTGAAGCCCGTAATACACCAGAAGTGCACTCGCCGGTACTATCGTACCCCAATACTTGAATCCATACTTGGCGATAAACTCCACAATGTTATATATGCCCCACACAGATAGCCCCAGGCTCACCATCATGAACGCGATACGCACCTTGTACAGCCAACGGAACGGAAATTCGGGGTAGGCGGTCATCGCGGCTGTGGATGTCTCCAACCGGGAATGCTGCGGTTGCTGTTCGTGCTGCTCCGGTACTGCCGAGGCGCCATCGACTATACCCGACCGAGAAACCTCGCGGACGCTTTGAGCGGCAGGCGCATCGTGAGCAGAATTTTGGGGTGAAAAATCATGATCTGTACTCATATTTTTACCCTATGATTACACCCTGGATATTCTATGAAAACCCCCTGAACATTCTCAATGAATATATTCCTTACATATTTCCTCATACTAAAAAGGCTCTTTATTCCAATAAAGCGGCGGAAAACCCGCTTTATTGGAATAAAGAGCCTTTTTACGCCGGGGCAATCCGGCTAAGCATTACCTACTTGTTCAGCGAGGTACCTACCGAACCGAGCTGCTGGCAAGCCTCAACCACGCGAGCTGCCATGCCCTCTTCAGCCTTAGCGCCCCACACGCGGGGGTCGTATGCCTTCTTGTTGCCGACCTCGCCGTCAACCTTGAGCACGCCGTCATAGTTGGTGAACATGTGACCGGCGACCGGGCGGGTGAAAGCGTACTGGGTATCGGTATCAATGTTCATCTTGATCACACCGTAGGAAACCGCATCTGCAATCTCCTGAGCGGTCGAACCGGAACCACCGTGGAACACGAGCGAGAACGGCTTCTCCTTACCGTACTTAGCGCCGATCTCGTCCTGAATCTGCTTGAGCAGTTCGGGTCGCAGGTGCACGTTACCGGGTTTGTACACGCCGTGCACGTTACCGAAGGTCAGCGCCGCAATGTAGCGCCCCTTCTCGCCCAGACCCAGAGCCTCAACGGTCTTCACCGCGTCATCAACAGTGGTGTACAGGGTGTCGTCAATAGCGCCTTCAACGCCGTCTTCCTCGCCGCCGACGGCACCAATCTCAACCTCAAGCACAATCTTTGCCTTGTTGGTGCGCTCCAGAAGCTCAGCCGCAATCTTGAGGTTCTCATCAAGATCAATAGCGGAACCATCCCACATATGAGAGTTAAAGATGGGGTCTTCGCCGCGCGCCACAGCCTTTTCAGACTCGGCGAGCAGGGGAAGAACAAAGCCATCCAGCTTGTCCTTGGGGCAGTGGTCAGTGTGCAGTGCGATGTTCACGTCGTACTGTTTGGCGATCTCACGAGCGTATGCCGCGAATGCCAGGGAACCAGCGACCATATCCTTCTTCGATGCTCCCGACCAGTACGCTGCGCCACCAGTGGATGCCTGAACAATACCGTCAGAACCAGCCTCAGCGAAACCGCGAAGGGCGGCGTTGAGGGTCTGCGAGGAGGTGACGTTTACTGCCGGGTAGGCGAAGCCTTTTGCTTTCGCATTCTCCAGCATCTCTGCGTAGACTTCGGGGGTTGCAATAGCCATGCTGACTCCTTGACTAGGGTGCGGGAAAAGGTAAATTCCCGTGGTTTTGTTGGCGTGTCTGAACGCCATCTACAGAGACTATTTTACCAAGGGGGTTAGGGTTTTCTGTAGACTGAAAGCGCCGGTTTTTCGGCTTATTTCGGGCTTTGATGAGGCATTTTAGCCCGTACTTGAGAGTCATTGTCATCATAATGAGGGGAACGCCGAATGGGTGAAAATAACCCTAAGAACGCACGGCTGGCACGCCTGCAAGAACGCCGCGCGGCGATTCAAGCCCGCATGGATGCACACGTCATTGGCGGCGGACCCGTCGCCAAATCCCTCGCTCTCATTGAACGGATGCGCGCCGAAGGTGCCACCGACCTTGAGATCGATACCGCTCTCGCGAAGAAGAAGCTCCCCTCCGTCATCGAGGTGGGGCGCAAATCCGCGCTTCATGTGCCCGGCTGGTGGCTGCTGACCCGCCGCAAGAAGCACCTCGACCGAAAGATTCACGCACTGGGCGGCAGCTAAACCCACGAAAAGCGAGCGCCGTCTCCTCGCATCCTGTACACCCTGCCTGTATAAATACACACATATTTTTCTGTGAGCCAGGAATAATTTTATGTTCCCTGCTATAGCAAGGAATAAACTGTATTTATTAAATTTCAATAACAATTTTCGGAATATTCCCGGCATCACAATAGTACGTGCATTATTCATTGATACGCATATTATCGGGGTGTGCTCCCCGTAACATTCTTATACTTGGTCTGCTATAGTCTTAAAAAACTCCATGCGGCTTCCGGAATTTACTATATATCCGCGTGGAACAACACCGTATTGTGGCGCTCTAAGAAGGTACACCATCGTTCCCACTGGGCGCTGCAGGTCATAAGGAAAAATATGAGTCTCGATTCACCTAAAAAACCTATGACGCGACCAGACCACGAAGATGCCTTCGCTCATGAGCAGGAAGGTCTGCACAAGGGGCTAGGCGCTCGACAACTTCAGATGATTGCGATCGGTTCCGCTATCGGTACCGGTCTATTCTTGGGGACAGGCGGGCGCCTCGAAAAGGCCGGCCCTATGCTTGCGATCATTTTCGCCGTCTGCGGGTTCTTCGGCTATCTGATCCTGCGCGCACTGGGCGAGCTGATCCTGCACCGCCCCTCCTCTGGCTCGTTCGTCTCGTACACCCGTGAATTCTACGGCGAAAAGGCGGCGTTCGTCTCCGGCTGGCTGTACTGGCTCAACTGGGCCATGACAGCGGTGGCGGATGCGACCGCAATTGCTATCTACATCTCCTGGTTTGGGCGATATAACCAATTCTTTGCCGACCTACCGCAATGGCTCACCGCCTTCATCGTGGTGATTGTGACCGTGTCCCTGAACCTGGTCTCGGTTAAGCTCTTCGGCGAGCTGGAGTTCTGGTTTGCACTCATCAAGATTCTGGCACTGCTGACCTTCATGGCGGTTGGTATTTGGTACCTCATCTTCGGACAGCCCATCAACGGCGTGCAACCCGGTATTCCGCTGATTATGTCACATGAGGGGCTCTTCCCGCAGGGTATTCTTCCGGCATTAATCGTCGTACAGGGCGTTGTGTTCGCATACGCCGGTATCGAACTGGTGGGCACCACCTCCGGCGAAACAAAGGACGTCAAGAAGATTATTCCGCGCGCTATCAACGCTGTGGTGTGGCGCATTGCTATCTTCTACGTGGGCGCCGTAGTGCTGCTGTGCCTGCTCATGCCGTACACCGTCTACAGCGATGACGAGTCGCCCTTCGTGACCTTCTTCGACAATATTGGCGTGACCGCGAGCGCCCCGATCATGCAGCTGGTCGTGATTACCGCCGCCGCATCGTCGCTGAACGCGGGGCTGTATTCGACCGGTCGTATTCTGCATTCGATGGGTGTTGCCGGGTCTGCGCCGAAGTTCGCAACTAAGGTTTCTAAGTCCGGCGTTCCGGTGGCGGGTATTCTGTTGACCGGCGTGGTGGGGCTTTTCGGTGTGGTTCTGAATTTCATTGTTCCCGAACAGGCGTTTGAGGTCGTGCTCAATATTGCAGCCTTCGGTACGATGGCATCCTGGGTTGCTATTTCGCTCTCACACCAGAAGTTCCTCAAGCTGGCCAAGGAAGGAAAGTACACACGCCCCGAGTACCGTGCTCCCGGCGGGCGCTTTGCCGACTGGTCGGTTCTGACCTTCATGGCTATTGTTATTGTGCTGATGGCGCTCGACTACCCCGTGGGCACATGGACTCTCATCTCGCTTCTTTTCGTGATTCCACTGCTCATTATTGGTTGGTTTGTGGTGCGCGATCGCGTGAATGAGGTTGCGCGTGTTCGTGAGGGCTTCACGGGCGCTGTTCCGGTGATTGCGGCTCCCCCGATGGCGCGTAAGCTCTCGAATGAGGGCGTGTACAAGAATTACTTCACGGAACTTGCCGAACACGACGATGATTCGGATGAGGATCGGAAGTAGCTTTTTACACACATTATTTTCCGGATATTGCACACACTACGCTGACATAATGTCATACATATTGTCAGCGTATTCCGGGGAATATTATATACATCACAGTAATAATCTATACATTTGACCGCTGATATACTGGTTCAGTATTTCATGTCAGCCTCTCACGACTAAGGAGATTATCGTGACCGACCACAGGGTTGAATTTGTTGATGTTGCATCCATGGCGCAGTGGATTCAGCGTGACGGCGTTGGGAATATTATTGCCGGTATGGTGAATTTCTTGGAAGAAGATTTCAAGAAATGGCAGAGCTTCGATAAGATTCCGCGCGTGGCATCCCACACCCCCTTCGGCGTGATTGAGTTAATGCCGACCTCAGATAACATCATCTATTCCTTCAAGTACGTGAACGGGCACCCCTCGAACCCTGCACGCGGGTACCAGACCGTGACCGCGTTCGGTCTGCTGGCTGATGTGGATAACGGATACCCCGTCTTCCTTGCGGAGATGACCCTGCTGACCGCCCTTCGTACTGCCGCTGTTTCTGCCATGGTGGCTAAGCATCTGGCACGCAAGGATTCGCGGAAGATGGCGATGATCGGCACCGGCTCGCAGTCTGAATTCCAGGCTCTTGGGATGCGCGCCGTCCTCGGCATCGAAGATCTTGCGGTGTACGATGTTGATCCTGCCGCTATCGAGAAGTTCCGCCGTAATCTGGAGCCGCTGGGGTTCAGGATTCATGCCGCATCCAGCGTGGACGAGGCCGTTGCAGACGCCGATATTATTACCACCTGCACCGCCGATAAACAGCAGGCAAAGGTGCTTCTAAATTCGCAGGTGAAGCCCGGCGTGCATCTGAATGCTATTGGAGGCGACTGCCCCGGCAAAACCGAGCTGGAGAGCGAGATTTTAGATCGTTCGACAGTGTTCGTGGAGTTCCCGCCGCAGACCCGCATCGAGGGTGAAATTCAGCAGAAGGATCCGGATTTCCCCGTGGTGGAGTTCTGGAAGGTTCTGACCGGCGAGGAGCCCGGGCGTACCTCGGATGAACAGATTACTCTCTTCGATTCGGTGGGCTTTGCAATCGCCGACTTCTCGGCGCTACGCTATGCACGCGAGGCAACCCGGGGCACCGATCTGCAGCAGTTCATTGACCTGGTGGCGAACCCGGACGATCCAAAGGATCTTTTCTCGCTCGTGAACGTGAACGTTCCGGTGGGCTAGGGGTTCACTCCCCTACACAACACCGCGAGCAGGTGGTTTTTGGCTCGAGCAGGTAGGATTTTCCTACCTTTTCGGCAAAATCCTACCTGCTCGCGGTGTATTTATTTTAAGGTTTCTGTCCGAAAACGTGGCGGCGCACCCAGGCGTGCATCGCGATCCCGGCGGCGGTTGCCGCATTCATCGACCGGGTTGAGCCGAATTGTTCGATCGAGAGCGTATCGCGCGCGGCGGCGTGAATTTCCTCCGACAACCCTGGGCCTTCCTGCCCAAAGACCAGCACACAGTTCTTCGGCAGATCATAGGTTTCAAGCGGCACCGAATCCGGAAAAATATCGATGCCGATAATGTCCAGCCCCTCGCCCTGCGCCCACGCCACAAAGTCCTCAATCGTGGGGTGATGCCGCACATGCTGATACCGGTCGGTCACCATCGCACCGCGTCGGTTCCAGCGTTTCTTACCGATAATGTGCACTTCCTTCGCCAAAAAGGCGTTCGCGGTGCGCACCACGGTACCGATATTCAGATCGTGCTGCCAGTTCTCGATCGCGACGTGAAAATCATGGCGGCGCGTATCAAGGTCGGCGATAATCGCCTCCATGTTCCAGTAACGGTACTTATCCACCACATTGCGGCGGTCGCCTTCACGCAGAAGCTGTTCATCCCAATGCTCGCCCTCAGGCCACTCGCCCTCCCAGGGGCCGACGCCAACCTCAAACCGGGGCGTTCCGAAAGCCTCGCTTTCGGGGTACTCCTGCGGTGTATTCTGCGGCTCTGCAGGCTCGTTCACGCGGGAATCCTGCCCGTAATCTGAGGGGTCAAGGGGTGTCTGATGGCTTGGGGAACTCATGGTTTCTTTCTGATGGCGCGTACATATAGTGCCGGATGCGCGGCAAAGGAATCTGGGTGGCGGGCGGTGCGGCAATGCCCGCACGCCGCTAACTGCCGGCACGCGCGGGCATCTACAAAGCCCCTAGTCGAGCCCTAAATCATCCTTGGAGTAGGCGTAGAAGCAGGGAACCCCGGCAACCTCCTCGATATGTTCTTTCGCCCCGGTTGCACGATCTACGATGACGGCGACGGCGACGACCTCGGCGCCCGCTGTGCGCAGTGCATCCACGGCGGTTAACGCTGACCCGCCGGTGGTGGAAGTATCTTCGACAGCAACCACGCGGCGACCCTCAACGCTGGGCCCCTCAACCTGGCGACCCATGCCGTAGGACTTTTGTGCCTTACGCACCACAAACGAATCGATAGCGCGGTCCTGATCGCCCGCCGCGCGCATAATTGCGGAACCAACGGGGTCGGCGCCCATCGTCAGACCACCGGCGGCCTCAAATTCGATGCCGTTGCGGTCGAGCAGATCGAGCATCACCTGACCGACCAAACGCGACGCTTCGTGATGCAGGGTGATACGGCGCAAGTCGACGTAGTAGTCGGCTTCTTTCCCGGAGGCAAGAGTCACTTTACCGCGCACTACGGCAAGCTCGGAGATGAGCTTGCGCAAACGTTCGCGGGCTTCTTCGATGGGCAGGGTTTCGGAAAGTTTAGTCATATTTCAAGTTTAGCGGGTTACCCCGGGCACGGGCTGGCGGTGGGTGTCCAGGGCTATGCCTTAGGTGCCTTAGGGGTGCGTCCCGGCTCTATTCCGCGTAAAAAAGGCTCTTTATTCACATAAAGAGCCTTTTTAGCACCTACTGCCCCTAAATATGCAGGTTAGTTCTGGTGCGGCGCCTGGGGCTGAACAGGCTGCGCCTGTACGACTGTGGGCTGGGCCATCGGATTCTGTGCCAGACGGTACGCCTTGGAGTCACGCATAAACCTGTTGGTCCCGGGCAGCCACAAGAAAACAATCAGGGCAACGTTAGCAATAAACAACACCACGTAAATCACAATGAGCGTGGAAAGGGAAGACGTAAAACCGGGCGCGAGCGATGACCTCTCTTCATTCATGCCGCTCAAAGCCGCCGATGTAATAAACGTGTGCAAAACAATACCGGCAAGAGCCAAAACAGCAATAACGGTCATGACGATACGCGACCAGTTGTATCCTCGGTAGATGAAAACACCGAACAGGACGTACAGAATAATGCTGAGGAACAGCGGAAGAGAAATAAAGGACACAAACGATTCTAGAGTATTGTAGTTTCTGAGTGACTGCCCGCCATTCATCGCAGCCACAGTCTGCAGAGAGCTCATGGCAGACCTCATGGTACCGAACTCAACGAGGCGTAAGAGCGCGCACGCCAGACTGACTATAAAAGCGGTCATAGCCAACGCCGTAATTTTGGGGCGAGTGGCTGGTATTGAAGCTGCAGCGGCGTAAGCTGTCGGTGCGGGCTGCATCATAGGCTGCTGAGAAGAAGCTTGCTGAACAGACGGGGAATTCTGCGGTTTTTCTTGACCGGACGTAATGTTTTCACTCATCGGTGATGCTCCTTCAAATATTGTGTGCGGAAAGATGGTTTTGTGAAACCACCTCTAGAGCATAGCCGAAATTATGTGAAATAGGGGTATTCTGCGATGATTCGTCGGATTTCAGACTGCACCGAACATTCCGCGTCAAAAGAGCCTTGATAGTGAATAAAGCGTTAAAATCCGCTTGATATAAATAAAGAGCCTTTTTACAAGGCGGACGAGGAGGCGAGTACGTGGATGGCGGCGGCGACCGCATCCGGATGCGGGTCCACCGTCAGATCTGCGAGCGGCAGCAAGGATTCATGCGAGCCCACCGCGACCGCATACTGAGCACCCTCAAGCAGCCCTACATCGTTCACATCGTTGCCAAACGCGATATAAGGATCGGGTTTTTCGCCCGGACGCGCGCCAAGCGCCTGCGGAAGAGCCGAAACTTTATGCACTCCCCCGGGTGCCAAGTCAATACTCGTGGTGGCATCCTGGTGCTTAGTCACATGCAGGTTTAGGCTCGCGATAGTCTTTTCAAGCTCGGCGTAAAGATGCGGATCATTGATGTCAAGCAGAATTATTTTGACCGGATTCTCCAGGTCTTTCAAGGAAACTAAGCGGTCGGTTCCCTCGGGGTTTAGCCGTTCCACGAGCACATGCGCATCGGGCAAATCAAAGGCGTAAGAAGCCAGGGAGTCCGCAATATAGTGCAGCCCGTGACGTTCGATAAGGTCCCGAATTTTTGCATAACTATGCGCATCTAGGTGTTCCCGCGCCCGCAGCTGCCCGTCCCGATACAGCAGCGAACCGTTCGCGCCGATCAGCGCCAGCCCGCTATGCGTGCGCACATCCTCAGAGAGCATGGGCAGAATATCGCGCACCGGTCGGGCGGAGGCAAAAACTATGCGGTGTCCCGCCCGCAGCAGCGCATAGATTTCGCGCTCAATGGCGGGCTCAATCACCATGCCGTTAAAGCTGGTGGTACCGTCAATATCGAAGACAAAATTCATAATATTCCTGGGCTTTCCCGGTCGGTCGCGGCGACGCTCTGCTTACTCACACCCTTTTCAACGATGCGCCCCACACTCGGCGGAAGCGCCGCACGTAGTTTCGTCAGCATTTCTTCGTACTCGGCGTTCGGGTCTGAATCGGCGACAATAGCGCCGCCAGCGGCAAGGGTTATAAGCCCGTTATCGTACGCGACCAAGGTGCGTATAACAATAGAGAGATTGGCACCGCCATCCGCCGAGAAAAATCCGAGAGCACCCGAGTATACGCCGCGGGGGCGCGCCTCTAGATCCTCAATAATATTCATTGTTGAGGGCTTGGGTGCGCCGGTCATAGATCCGCCAGGGAAGCACGCCGCACTGGCATGCACCGCCGAAATTTCGGGTTTAAGACGCGCAGTGACGGTAGAAACAAGCTGATGCACCGTTGCATAACTTTCCACGCTCATGAGTACAGGAACCTGAACGCTCGCGGGGTCACTCACCGTCGAGAGGTCGTTGCGCAAAAGATCGACGATCATCAGGTTCTCGGCACGGGTTTTCGCATCGTGCCGCAGCCAGTGAGCCGCAGCGGCGTCATCCTGAGGATTCGCACCGCGCGGGCATGTCCCTTTAATCGGCTTCGTTTCGGCGTTTCCGTGTGTATCAACCATCAGAAAACGCTCGGGAGACGAAGAAAGCACAGAGAAATCGCCGCACCGCAAATAGGCGGCATAGGGCGCGGGATTGTGCTTACGCTGAGTGCGGTACAGCTCAAAAAGCTGATCGGGCGTGAGAGGATGTTCTACCCGCGCGGTACTTTCGGCACTCAGGCACACCTCATAACTATTCCCCTCGTAAATATGCCATTGTGCGCGCTCAATATCTGCGCAATAGCTTTCACAATCCGGGGCTTCAAAAAGCAGATGCTCCACGTGCTGACTCAATGGCTTATCGCCGTCATGTGCGTTATCACCCGGTATCTCACGCCAAGAATCCCGCGCCAATTCGCGCAAACGCGGCTCAATTTTCTCAAGCCAGGGTTCATCGCCAAGCAGCCACGCGCGGCGAGTTTCATGTTCATAGACCAGGTACCGCACGGCGGGCATCCAGAGAGAATCCGGGGTTTGTGCCGTGTGCCGGGGTGTGTATCCGATGCGCCCGGGGTGCAGGGCGGCGCGCGCCTCATACCCGAAATAACCCACGTAACCACCGCGCAAACCTTCGGGCAGCTCGGCAATGTCATCGGGTTCAGGCATACTGGCAAGCGCAGTATCGAGGGCATCCCAAGGAGTCGTGTTTGTTGCCTCACGTGCGTTTTCGATGCGCAGCACAGCCGCCCAATGCGGGACGACGCCCACATACGAGACGCGAGACATAGGCGATTCTTCTCGTGCGGAATCAAGCCAATAGGCGTACCGAGCACCCGCAGCGATCACGGGGTATGCAGCCTCGGGCATGATCGCAAAGTCGAGGGCGCGCACGTGCAGCGTTGGGTACTGATCGGGCTGAAGAATCACGTTTCCTATTGTAGAGTGCATTGCCGTCGGTCTTGAGCAGTGTGGCTTCGACCCGAATACAAAGGATGCGGCACCAGCAGCCATTTCGGGGGCTGGGGTGCCGCATCTTTATATGTCGTTTTGGCTATATACACTAGTCAAACTGGATATATTCCAAATTTTTAGGGTATAGCGTCATTAGTGAACGACGGCAGGTTCCTGCCCGTTTTCGCTTTCCATAGGCAGCTTTGCGGTGAACCAAGCACTTGTTCCGCCAGCAATATTTTTCGCCTGGTATCCGTTCTGGCGCAGGTATTCAGCCGCACGGTTTGAACGCCCGCCGCCGTGGCAGATCACATAGAATTCTTCATCTTTGCTGGGTAGTTCTGAAAGTCGCTCGGTCAGCGTTCCTAGGGTGATGTGCTGGGCACCAGCAACGTGGCCGCCTTCCCATTCGTAGTCTTCGCGCACATCAATAATCTTGGCACCGGCAGGAACATCGGCAGGGGTTACCTGGGGTACGTTATTCATGGATTCTCCTCTGTAGTCTCGTGAGATACATTATCAACTCTACAAAATTTTGAGGTCATAAGGCACGCGCGCGTGCACGCAATACACCCCAGCCCCACCATTAGACATGAGATTTCATGCAGAGTAAATACGGAATTTATGCCTAATTTCTGCACAAACATCTGTATACATATGCACTTTACAGGTATACACTGAGGAAATATAACCTAGAACACTTCCGGTTTGTGTATTCTTGGGAGGCTTTATGGTAGCCACGCAACCAGCGGCGCAGAAGCCGCGAACATTTTTTGGGCATCCGCCGATGCTCGCCAATCTTTTCACCGTGGAAATGTGGGAACGGTTCTCATTCTACGGTATGCAGGTTCTTGCCCTCTATTACCTGTACTACTCTATTGAAGATGGCGGATTAGGGATACTAAAAGAGGCAGCAACCGGCGCTATGGGAGCGTATGGTGCAACCGTTTATCTCATGGCTATCCTCGGCGGTATTTTGGGCGACCGCGTCCTAGGGCCCGAACGCACCCTCTTTTATTCCGCTATCGGTATTATGGCGGGGCACATTGTTCTTGCGGTCATGCCCGGTGCCGCTGGTGTGATCACCGGTCTTCTTCTGGTCGCGATCGGTTCAGGGTGTCTCAAAAGCAGCGCCTCGGTTCTGGTCGGTTCGCTCTACAGCAAAGACGACCCCAAACGCGAAGCGGGGTTCACGCTTTTCTATATCGGCATCAACATCGGTGCGCTTTTAGGTCCGGCACTGACCGGCTGGGGATGGGGTTGGCTAGGCTTTCACTTCGGCTTCGGAATCGCGGCTATCGGCATGGCGGCCGGGCTTATTCAGTATGCGCTCACCCGCAAGAACCTGCCCGAATCGGTGCACGAAGTAACCGTTCCTTTCACCCCACGTCAGAACGGTATTTTAGCCGGTGTTCTGGCGGGTGTAGCTCTCATAACATTCCTGCTGGTCATGATGGGCTGGATGACTACAGGCAACCTCGCCACGTGGGTGGTAAGCGCCGTCGGCATCGGGGCCATAGCTCTTTTTATTCAGTTGCTCACCGCCAAGAACGTAACCAACACCGAACGCTCGCGGGTGTGGGCGTTTATTCCCCTCTGGATTGCCAACGCTATTTTCTGGGCGCTCTACCAGCAGCAGTTCACGGTCATTCCCATCTATTCTGATGAGCGACTCGACTGGCATATTCTGGGCATGGATCTTCCTCCGACCCTCGTCAATTCCCTTGCCCCTATTTTCGTGATTCTTCTGGGGGCGGGGTTCGCCGCCATGTGGACGAAATTGGGCGATCGGCAGCCGCGCACAACCACCAAGTTCTCACTCGCGCTCGTGATTATCGGCCCGGCATACTGGGTTTTCCTCACGCAGGTGGGCGTCTCTCACGTGGCGGTCTACTGGATGGTTATCATCATGTTTATCTTCACTGTTGCCGAGCTTACGATTTCGCCCACGGGTATGGCGCTGACCACCAGGCTCGCGCCCGAAGCCTATAAGGTGAACATGATGGCGCTTTACTGGACCTCGCTGGCGATGGGTACCGCATTCGCGGGCTGGTGCGCACAGTTCTACAGCCAAGACACTGAGGCTTCCTACTTTATGTGGGTGGGTGCCGTCTCGGTTATTGCTGGTATCGTCCTCTTCCTCTGCCGTGCGCCCATACAGAAACTTATGCGCGATGTGAGGTAGCGGGTTTGCTGCTCCGACATCTTATAAACAAATATGTGCCTTGGTGTGAGTAAAATGTTAGTTTTATTTTTATTCACATCAAGGTACTTTTTATGTCGGCGACACACGCCCAGTTTGAGGATTTTCCCACGATATTTCATACAGCATCTCTCACTATTTTTGTTTAACTCTGGAAAATTTTTTGTATACCTATACATTGATATGGGTATATACTAGGGAGAATATAATCCAGAAAACTCAGATTACAGTTTGGTCCTTAGGAGAAATATATGTCAGCCATAACGCCCGCCCCGGAAGTGCAGCCTTCCACCGGCGGCTCTTTCTTTGGGCACCCAAAAATGCTTGCAAACCTCTTCACCGTAGAAATGTGGGAAAGATTTTCGTTCTACGGCATGCAGGTTCTCATGCTCTATTACCTGTACTACGGTATTACCGAAGGCGGTTTGGGTTTAGATAAATCGTCAGCAACCGGCGTTATTGGCGCATACGGCGCGATTGTGTACCTCATGGCGATTCTTGGCGGCATCTTTGGTGACCGCATTCTAGGCCCCGAGCGTGCTCTGTTCTACTCCGCCATCGGTATTATGGCGGGTCATATAGCTCTCGCATTCGTACCGGGAGTTCCCGGTGTGGTAATTGGTCTGCTCCTCGTTGCTATTGGTTCGGGCGGGCTCAAGAGTAACGCCTCGGTTTTGGTTGGTTCGCTCTATACCAAAGAAGACACCAAACGCGATGCCGGATTTACCATTTTCTACATCGGCGTAAATATTGGTGCACTCTTGGGCCCAGCACTGACCGGCTGGGGCTGGGAAGCTTTCAAGGGCACAACATTTGGGTTCCACATTGGCTTCGGACTTGCGGCGCTCGGCATGGCGGCAGGACTCATTCAGTATGCGCTCACCCGCAAGAACCTGCCCAAATCGGTGCACGAAGTCGCCCTGCCATTTACTGCACGCCAAAAAGGTATTTTTGCTGGGATTCTCGCGATTTTCGCCGCGTTAGTAGCGATAATGGTGATGCTGGGGATCATGACCCCGACCAACCTCAAAGACTGGGTTCTGGCTGCTATTACCGTTGGGGCCATCGGGCTTTTCATCCAACTGCTCACCGCTAAGAACGTAACCAGCGACGAACGCTCGCGGGTATGGGCCTTCATTCCCCTCTGGATTGCCAACGCCGTGTTTTGGGGTCTATACCAACAGCAATTCACCGTCATGGCTGTCTACTCGGATGAACGGCTGAATTGGAATATCTTAGGCATACAATTCCCGCCGACTCTGGTTAACTCCATTAACCCCATCTTCATTATTATTCTGGGCGTAGGATTCGCCACGATGTGGACGAAGCTGGGCGAAAAACAGCCTTTCACGACCACCAAATTCTCGATCGCTCTCGTGGTAATCGGCCTTGCGTTCTGGATCTTCCTCGCCCAGGCGGGTGTGCAGAGCGTAAATGTCGGCTGGATTGTACTGATCCTCTTCGTCTGCACTATTGCCGAACTTACAATCTCGCCCGTGGGCACCTCGCTCACGACCAAGCTCGCGCCCGAAGCCTATAAGGTGAACATGATGGCACTCTACTGGACGTCCGTTGCGATGGGAACTGTGCTTTCCGGATGGTTTGCCCAGTTCTACAGTTTCGAGACCGAAGTTCCGTACTTCAGCTGGATGGGTGTGCTCTCCATCGTGACCGGCATCGCGCTGTTCCTGTGGCGCAGACCTGTGCAAAAGCTCATGCGTGGGGTGAAATAGTGAGACCTATTTTCAAAATATATATCACATTCAACAACACGCCTACTTAATAGAATAGTTTTCTAAAGAATTTTCATGCGTTGATATTTTAGAAAGGGTTGCTTTTGCCTCTCCGAATACCAGGAGACAAAAGCAACCCTAATTACACCCCTGCAACTCAGTAAAAACTCTACATATTTCAGAAAGCGATACATAGCCCACACCAGATTATGTAAACAAGAATCGTCTTTCCGCTATACAATCGGTATTCTTACATAAAAGATTTCAAAAATACCTAAACATTAAGAGTTGCATACTGTTGATTAGGGAATGTTCTACTTTAGAGAGAGCATGTGCGTGGACCATACAGCCAATTTGCAAGAGCACAACCAAGCTGTGCAGCCTTCGACCCATCCTTCAGGGGTTCTGCTGAATCGTACTTGGCATGTGCTGGCGCACCACCAAAAAGACTCAAAGCCATAGCCAGAGCCGTTGCGCCAGTCCCAACCTTGGCAAACTTACTCATTTCGAATCAGCTCCTTTGTGAATTTAATCCACTAGAATTGCGCCACCTAGAAAATAAAGATGACACTACCACGCTAAATAATTCTAAAATCAATGTCAAGACTAAAGCATATTTCCTACACTCATAGGTTTATATATTCACCAACACCATAGGCTAGACATTTGATATTTTTTAAAATTCATCGAAACACAAGCTGCTGCAATAATAAAATATATACACTGCAAACTCTAGACACCCATGCTCGAACTAAAGTATTTAAATAAACAGTTATAGATTATTTTCTATTTCTGATTATAATTAAAATTAGATAAAGGTACTCTGAACTAGATGCACCGCCCGGCACGCGCCGCGAATGCGTCGCCAAAATTTGGGGAAGTTACGGGCAATTAATGAGAATTTGGAGCTCTATTTTCTCGTTAGGGCAAGCTACTGCACGCTATTCAGCCAGCAGGGGCATAAGGGTAGACTAAGCCCCTCGTCAGCAGACCTGACAAAACACGTATTTTCACTAGTCAGATAGTAAATAGAGGCATTCTGCGCTACCAAAAGTCAGGTGTTTACGCTACCAAAAGTCAGGTTTTGCTCGCTGCGCGTCATCTCCTGTGACTTCTGAAACCCACCCCGAACATTAGACGCCGTATAGATATTCCCGTCACCGCTGTAACATGACGTTTTGTGTCTCCGCATTACTTCATGTGACGGGTGAAGGGTTCTTAAATCTTCGTTTTAGGACTCATAGCGAAAAACATTATGCGCCGCGCCCGCGACCGGTTTAGGGTATATGCCAGACCCGCCGTACAGGCAGGTAGAAGACAACGTCCTATTCTAAGGAGAAAACAGACATGGCACTGTACCTGATCGAGCTGACCCCAGCAACCGCATCCAAGGACGAGGCAACCGCGCTCATCGAAACCGTTTCCAACTCCCTGAGCGAAGGCGCGGAGCTCATCGAAACCCAGGTTTCCGCCGATCACAAGCTGATCTTCGCCATCATCGAATCTGAAAACACCGCGTTCGCACCCGCCCTCACTGCGGCTATTGGCGAGCGCGCATCCGTGGTTGGCCCCGACGAGGTTCGCTTGGTGGGCGCAGAACTCGACGACATCAAGAAGCTCAAGAAAGATGCAGACTACTTGGTCGAGTGGGATATTCCCGCCGAAATCACGATGGAGCAGTACCTAACCCGCAAGAAGGCGAACGCGCCCAAGTACGCCGAGGTTCCCGAGGTTTCCTTCCTGCGCACCTATGTGCGTGAGGATACCGCTAAGTGCCTGTGCTTCTACGACGCCCCCGATGAGGATGCGGTACTTCGCGCCCGCAAAGCCGTGAGCACCCCCATCGACCGCCTCTTCAAGCTACACGCATAAGCACACCTGCACATTGCATATAGGAGCTCTCTACCATGTCTGAATTCACTCTTGAACCTCTTGAGGATTATCCTCAGCGCGAGCGCGTGCTTGCGCTTGCCGCCGAACACGCAGATGCCGTCGATGCCGGTGAGCGTTCCCCGTTTGAGAATCTGCGCGAGATTGCGAAGGATGGTCTGCTGACTCTGGGGCGCACCGGGTCTTTGCTTCCGCAGGTTTCGGTTGCTTTTGACCTTGCTTCGCAGGATGCGACAACCGGGTTCTCGCTGTGGGCTCATCGTTCTACGATTGCGTTCTTTGATGCGGTGAACCGTGAGCTGCCCGAGGGTTTGGCTGAGGCCACGACGAGCGGTACAAGCGCGATGGCGGCGGCGTATAAGGAGGCTTCGGGGCTTGCGCCGATCAAGGTTTTGGGCACTTTGGTAGAGGGCGGTGTGAAGCTCAACGGCACGGTGTCGTGGGCTTCTAACCTGTACCCGGGCGGTGTGATTGTGCTGCCGGTAGCTGTGCAGAATGCGCAGGAGGGGCATCCGAACCGGTATATTGTGACGGTTCGCCAGGATGCTCCTGGGCTGAAGGTTGCGTATCACCGTAACCTGCTGGCGCTCAACGGAACCGAGTCTGGCACGATCATTTTTGAGGATGTTTTTGTGCCGACCGAGGATATTCTGACCGATAATTTTGAGGGCTTCCTTAACGATGTAACCGCGCCGTTCTTGCTGGTGCAGTCCGCATTCTGCTTGGGTCTTGCCGCCGGTGCGCTGGTGGAGGCTTCGAAGCATCTTGAGGCTTCGCAGGGTATTTTCAGTTCTGAGTTCCCGCTGATTGTGGGCGAGTACGAGAGCTTGCGCGATGAGCTGGTGCGTTTGGCGCGTGAGCCGCAGCGTGCCGAGCGTCGCGATTTGTTGAGCCTGCGCCTGGGTATTTCGCATCTGGCGACGATTGCTACGCATTTTGAATTGCAGGTTGTTGGAGGCGCCGGTTACGTTGCTTCCTCGCCGACCGCGCGGCGTTTGCGTGAGGCTTCGTTCCTGCCGGTGCAGTCACCGACTGAGGGGCATCTGCGTTTCGAGCTCTCAAAGTACGACCACTTAGAGGATTTGCAGGCGGCGCTGTAGCGACTCCCCTCCCCTGCTAGATAGGCTCTTGGTGTGAATAAAGCGGTGAAAATCCGTTTATTCACATCAAGAGCCTTTTTACAATGCGCGTGCAGGAGCCAACAGGTGTAGAATTACTGGGAATTTTATCCTCACCTTCACCTGGAGATCGCATCCCATGAGCACACAGAAATCCGGTTTCGGCTGGCGGCTGCACGGCGACGGCAGAAGTATTAAACCCGGCTCGGTCGTGGCGCCGAGCGAACGCCTCGCTTGGCCTATTACGATCGGCATCGGCGCCCAGCATGTGGTGGCGATGTTCGGCGCAACTTTCCTGGTGCCGCTGCTGACCGGGTTCCCACCCGCAACCACCCTGTTCTTCTCGGGCCTGGGCACCGTTTTGTTCCTGCTCATCACACGCGGGCGTGTGCCTTCGTATCTGGGCTCTTCCTTCGCATTTATCGCACCTCTGGCGGCGGCGACAAACCAGCACGGCCCGGCGGGTGCGCTCGGCGGCATCGTCATGGCGGGTCTGTCGCTCTTCCTGGTGGGCGTTATTGTGCAGTTCGCGGGTACCGGCTGGCTGACGAAACTCATGCCGCCCGTGGTGACCGGCGCGATCGTGGCGCTCATCGGCTTCAACTTGGCACCGAGTGCGAAAGCAAACTTCATGAAGGCGCCCATCACCGCACTCGTAACCCTTATCTCGATTATCCTGATTTCGGTGCTGTTCAAGGGTATTATTGGTCGCCTCTCGATTCTACTGGGCGTGATTATCGGGTATGTGACTGCAGTTGTGCGCGGCGAGGTAGACTTCTCGACCATCGAAAAGACCGTGCAGCAGCAGGGCATCATCGGCCTGCCGCATTTTCAGAACCCTGAGTTCCACTGGGAGCTTGCCGGGCTGTTTATTCCCGTGATTCTGGTGCTGGTTGCCGAGAACATTGGGCACGTGAAGTCGGTGGCGCTCATGACGGGCGAGAACCTGGATAACTACTCGGGTCGCGCTCTCATGGCAGACGGTTTAGCGACCACCGTCGCCGGTTTTGGCGGCGGTTCCGGTACGACCACCTACGCCGAGAATATCGGTGTCATGGCGGCAACCAAGGTGTATTCGACGGCGGCATACTGGGTGGCCGCGATTTTCGCGATCGCTCTCTCGCTTTTCCCGGCGTTCGGCGCGGCGATTGCAACCGTCCCGGCGGGTGTTCTTGGAGGTGCCGCAACCGTGCTCTACGGCATGATCGGGATGCTCGGCGTGCGTATTTGGAGCGAAAACCGCGTGGACTTCTCAAACCAGATTAACTTGACGACCGCCGCTGTGGCGCTGATTGTGGGCATCGCAGATTACACCTGGGAATTCTCGGGCTTGTCGTTCGCCGGTATTGCACTCGGCACGGCGGCGACCTTGATTGTGTTCCACCTGATGACGTTCATCGCCAAACGTACCAAGGCGGCGGGCGACCCGCTGACCCCTTTCACCGACAGGGACCACGACGAGCTGGGACACTGACCGGCAAACGTTTTCCTTCCGAGGACGCCAAAATGCCTTGGTGCACATAACACGCTATGTGCGCCAAGGCATTTTTAGATGTCATATGAGTATGAAGATGCAGCCCGTACTCATTACTCGAATTCGAACTCTTCCTCTTCAACACTCACGATCTCAGGGAAGAAGGGTATAGCGCGCGCTACGCTGAGTGCTGTCTCTTCGCCGCCGATGCTGCCAAACTCCCGGTTTTCGCCACTGGCTCCAAAAAGGTATAGAGCACTTCCACTGCTGAACCTAGAACGTGCAATAATCCCCTCTAACCCTGCTTCCCGAACCGCTTCTGCCCACTGTTGAGTAACAGAATAGCCCTCAGCGTGGGACAACGCAGAAGAAATATCCCCGGGCGCAAAGCCACCAAATGCTTGACGAAAATCAGCAACTTTAAACACACGCGGGAGCTGAACACGAGCCACATAAACGCCGTCGAACTCATCCATCGGTACCATATCTCGGTTAATGAGTTCAGCCCCTAGCTTCTCTCGAATAGCGACTTCCTCAGTGCCAGCCAGATTAAGCGTTCCTCCGGGGAAAGATATATCGTACCTTCCGGAGCCGGAGGAAAAATAGCGGCAGTCTCTTTGACCTCCAGGTGCATCTCGTAGATATGCACGATACCAGGTACCTGTTTCATGACAACCTGATCCATACCCTACTGAAACTGTAGGTATTTTAGTAGGATCAAGCGGACGGCGAGGCGGACGCAAAGTAGAATCATGCCGTTCAGCAGGCGTCCTAGTCATCAGTAGTTTGCCCTCCGGTTAGCAGCGTCCTCATGAGCATGAGCAACAACGAGCTTGAAGTTCTCTTCGGAGTCCTTCATGTACTCAGCTGCGGGGCGATTATCGTAGAATTTCGACGGACGAGCAAGCCAAAAAGCTACACCCCACTCGGTAAGGCCGCTATCTAACAATATTTTAATAACCTGCCGAACCTGCGGGTCCACTGCCCCGTCTTTGAACTGAAAAACCGGATATCCGTTACGTCCCGCCTTATTTTTGAGGCGCAGGATATTGTTCTTGCGCACCCTATCGTTGAGGGCCTGCAGACTGATGCCGCCAAGGTATTCGCGGGTGCTGCGGCTGTCCTTCACCTTGCCGATATATTTCCCAGACCCCCGCGCGCCCTTGCGCACTTCAACCGTATGCGAGAGCGCGTTCGAGAGCTCCTGCATAGACTCGGCAGTGGGTGTGATTTCACCCCGATCGATCTGTTCACGGATGCGCCGCTCAGTATCGTGCAGAACACCTGTGATGAACTCTTCGGTCGCTAAACTCTTAGGCATGATGCGCTCCTTCCCTTGTACACACCACCCTATCAGCTTTATATGGCTTTATAAAGCTGATGGGTGCAAGAATTCTTGCACTCGGTGATGTTAGAGTGGGAAAGATGAAGACGAAATCGAACTACCTCATGGTCTTTCTGATTATCACCTTCGGCGTGGATGTGCTGGATCGGCACATGAAAATCGAATATATAACGGTTCCAATAATCCTCATCATCATGCTGATCGTTTTTGTTCAAATTATTTACTATTCCTTCTTTAAAAGGATTGACGCGGAAGATAATCAGCAAAACCGCTAATGCGACGGGTCAGTCTTGGCTCTAGATAAATGCGCACTGGTAGATAACTTATAGTTATATATAAATATCAAATATACTTAATAATTAAACGTATCTTCACTGGACTATATTTGTATTTTTATCGCTAAATAACTCTCTGAAATACACCGCTTATCATAAACTTCTAATCCCTCAGTTCCCGCACTGCTTGTGTTGCACGCTCAAAACGTGGGCGCATCACAGAGGCGCTGGGCGCATCCACCCCATAGCCGCGAGCGCGTTCCGGGGCACGTCCCAGCAGAGGAGCTGCAGTTCGCAGCCAGCCGTGCGCATCCTGCTCAGATACTCCAAAAAGAGAAAGCGAATCTTTAGAGACAAGCGCAGAAGGTTCATATGAGGGATCGCCGAAGAGAGCCAGCTGATGGGTATCACCGTCAGGGGTTGGATTCATATCGAAACACGGGGCTATTTCCCATTCACGCCCAAACCGCAAAAACCCGTGGTTACGCAAATGGTCGTCGGTACTCCCCACCAGCACCCCAAGCATAGCGCGCTTCCACAGCTGCTCGGTATTTGCGCCTTCTTCTCGGGCGTATTCCACCACATCGACCCAGTCCCCGCCATCGCCATCTGATGCTTCCAGTGCCGTCATCGCAGAAATATAGGGGATGCGCTGCCGATTGTCCTGCAGGCGGTCAAAACGACGCGCCACATAGATATGCCGATCTTCCCCATTAACATCAGTGATTTTCAGCAGGCGCGCTTGCGGCACGGTAATGCCCAGGTCGGCGCCCAGGCGGTTGAGAGTGTACTCCCACCCCATGAGATCCCACTCATCGCCCACAGACTTAGGAAATTTTGCGAGCCACAACTCGCCATTGATCAGCACATTTGCCTTTGGGCGAGCACCACCCAGCGAGCCGGTAGCACGAAAAAGACGTCGCGCCTGAATATCATCTACGGCAGACGGATCAAGCTCTATAGCATCCGCTGTCGTCAGTAGTTCGGGCAAATCCAGCTCATGGGGTATACCCGTACCATCGGAGCTTAACGGGGTATCGTTTATCCAATATCGTAAAGATCCCTGCCGCCCGGCATCATCTACTCCGAGAAGATAGTCGAACTCACTGAGCGAGGTGCGTTTACATGCCCGCTGCAAGAGTTTACGTCCCCACCTGTCAGGGGCAGAATCGCTCAAACCGCCCAACTCATCAAGGGGCTGTGCACCAGCAACAAGAGGGAGCGATGGGGCAAGAGTGTAGGCGGCAGGGTTCGCTAGATACGCTGCATCATAGTGAAATACTCCGGTTCCACGGTTGATGAAAAGGCGACCAGCGATTACTTCACGGTCGCCTGCCACTGTAGTAACCTGCACTGTTTCACTCATAGTTACCAGCCCATTTCGCTTTTAGGGATGCGCACCGACTTGGGTAGTTTTTCGCTGGCACGCAGGCGGCCGACATCCGTGAGGTAAGGGTCGGTGGCGGTGACGACCGCATCCAGCATGCCGAGCACCCGCAGCACACGGAAAAGCACGTCGGTACGCACCGATTCGCCCTGCTCAATGCGCCGCAGGGTCACGGTCGTAATGTCTGCACGTTCCGCAACCATCTGGGCGGTCAGACCCATCAGTTTACGTTGGATGCGCAGCTGCTCGCCGATCGTCCGCGCGGCCCGGCGCACTTTGGTGGGAATATACGCCATAATCTCCATATCCTCATATAGAAAGAATTATTTCTAGTATAAGCGATAATAGAAAGAATTATTTCTATATAGACGACCGTTTTATGCCCAGTACGTACTTTCGACGGCTCCCTCATCCAAAAAATACGCCTCTCATCCAAAAATTTTTAGATGAGGAGGGCAAAATTCAGATGAGGGTTTGGATGAGACCGCACGGCACGCAGCCGCGCAGAGTCTACATCGCTCGGTACTGTGCCTCACTGCGCCCCTGAAGCATTGCCTCAATCACCTGTGCCACGCCGTCTTCCCCGAAGGGCGGGCAGGTGCGCCCCACCTTCTTAATCAGCGCAGGCTCGCCGGATGCCATCGCATATCCGCGACCCGCCCAGCACAGCATTTCGGCATCGTTAGGCATATCGCCGAAGGCCATCACCTCGTGCGCCTCAATACCGTGCCTTGCGGCAAATTGGGCGAGAGTGCGTCCCTTATTCACGGTCTTCGAGCCCATTTCGATCAGCGGCTCGCCCACAACCCCGCGCGTGACCGACACCAGCTCACCCACGGTCTGCGCTACACGCACATGCAGAATATCGGGGTCCATACCAGGCACCCGAACCAGATATTTAATGATTGGAGTATCGCCGAGCGCCACGAATGCCTCCGCTATAGAGGATTCAACCACGCGAGCGCCCTCAAGCACGTCTCCCCCGTCGTGCGGCCCCTGAATGTAGACGGTATCTACGGTTTCGAGGGTGTAGGTGACCTCGGGGAATATCGGCTCAAGCCGAGTATGGGCACGCTCGATCACAGCGGGTTCGGCACCGTTAACCGCCTCTACTTCGTTGGCGCCCAGGTGATACACCACGGCGCCGTTCGAGCAAATGGCGTAGGAGTCAAAATCGGTTTGTTCCCGCAGCGGGGTAAGCCAACGACTCGGGCGCCCGGTCACGAACACGATGTCGATGCCCGCCGCACGTGCCGCCTCTAGGGCGTGCAGGGTGCGGGGGCGAAAACGAAAATCAGGCCCGATGAGCGTGCCGTCCAGATCGCTGGCGATGAGCTTAATCATGCGAGAATAAGCACCTAAGCCGCCGGTTCTGCGTAGGTGACGGTTAAGAAGGCGCGCGCGATGCCGTGGAAGAAGAGGTTGAAGTTCACGACGGCAGGTGAGGTGTTCTCGTCTACCTCAAGTTCGGGTACGTCCACGGCAGTCACGCAGAATATGTAGCGGTGCGGCCCGTGCCCTGCTGGAGGTGCCGCACCCACGAATCCGGGGGTTCCGGCGTCGTTGCGATGCGCTATCGCCCCGGCGGGAAGCGCTGCGCCACCCTGACCGCCGACGATAGCGCCCGCGTTGGTCTCAAGCGCGGTAACCGATGCGGGGATGTTTGATACGGTCCAGTGCCAGAACCCGCTGGGGGTGGGCGCATCCGGGTCGTAGCAGGTGACAACGAAGGATTTGGTCTCTTCGGGGAATCCCGACCAGCTCAGCTGTGGAGACTGATCCTGCCCGCCGGGCACGCCGAAGAGCGCCGAGAGCATGGCGGTGGGCGCGGCGGCGCCGTTTTCAAGGTCGGTGGAGGTCAGGTTGAAGAGCGGCAGGTCGGGCAGCCCGGCGTAGGGTTCACGCGGCAGGGGTGCGGTGCCGAGGTTGTTAGTCACGGTAGTCCTCCTCGTTTGGTCGGGTGGCTGACTTAGCCGTTGAGTACGGCGTTAAGTTCTTCGCGGGTGGGCGGGTTCGCGCCGGAACGCGAGACGGTAATTCCCGCCGCCGTTGCGGAGAATCGTAGCAGATTTTGAATATCTTCGCGGGTGAGTGCGGCCAGTTTGCTGCGTGCTTGAGCACCGCTGATGCCTCTGTCGAGAAGCGCGGCGATCAGCGCCGCCATGAGCGAATCGCCCGCTCCTACAGTATCTGCAACCTCCACGCGATAGGCCGGTTCTTCAATCCCGTTGGGGTATGCACGGGTGTAAGCGATCGGTCCGCCTTCACCGCGGGTTATCACCATCAGCTCTACACCGAGGTCGAGCCAGGCATGCGCGGTTTCTGCAAGGGAACGGTCAGGATATAGCCATGTCAGATCTTCGTCACTTGCCTTCACCACCGACGCGAGCGCAGCAAATTTTTCTGCCCAGCTCTGGGCGAGGGCACGGTCGCTAATAATGGTGGGGCGGCAGTTTGGATCGTAGCTGATGAGTGCGCTTTCGCGTGCCGCCGTGAGTGCTTGAGCAACCACGTGGGCGCCCGGTTCGAGCATCGCCCCGATAGAGCCGGTGTGCAGCGCTTCGCAGCTGGGGGCTAGGGCCAGAATATCATCGGCGTAGCTGTCGAGGCTCCAGTCGATATCGAATTCGTAGCGTGCCGCGCCGTCTTCCCCGATATACGCCTGCGCGGTTGAGGTTCGTGCGGCGCGCGGCTCGAAGGGTACCTGCACTTTGGATGCGCTCAGGTGCGCGGCGATGCTGGCGCCGTGTTCGTCGGTTCCGTAGTGGCCGATAAACCGGGTCTTGTGCCCTAGACGCGCGGCGCCGACGGCGACGTTGAGGGGAGATCCGCCGGGGTAGGCGTGCATGGGGGCGTCGTTGCTGTGGACGACATCTACGAGTGCTTCACCGATGACAGTTAACATGTCTCAATTCTACTCAAGGTTGCCTCGCGGTGGAGTGTGTTTCTGTGTGTTATTCCCGTTGTTTTCGCTTCTTGTGTGAGGGCTTGTGTGGGCTTTATTGGCTTCGGGCGTAGCGCATCGTGCAAAGCGTGCTAGATTTCACAGATTCGACGGCGTGAGGGAATAAAACCGTTCGCCGCAGAGGTTAGACTTAAAGCAGAGTCGGTTGCGTGCTGCCCGATAAGCTGGGCATGCGCATCGGCACGAACAACAAATTCCGACGAAGACGTCCATTGAGGAAGAAGGTCAAGAGTGACGACTCCCGAAAACACTCACGAGCAGTGGATTGCCCGCGAAACCCAGGCCGAAGAGATGATTCCCCTCATCGGTAAGCTAAACCGCGAGAACGGTGTAGTTCTTAATATTCACGGTCGCAGCCTGGTTAATAAGTCCGTTATTCAGCTGTTGCGACTGCATGATGGTGCCGCGAAGGTTGATGGAACCCCGCTGAACCCCGAGCATACGCTAGAGCTGGTTCAGGCGCTTTTTGACCTTAACCTTGGTCCCTGCTCGATCAACATTGCGGCTCTGCATCGCCAGCATGTTGATGCGGGCTCCCCCGACTTCTCCATGTGGCTGCCCGAGCAGGTTGGCGCATCGGTTGGTAAGAAGGGCGAGACCGTCAAGCAGCAGGATGTGGTGCTCTATGGTTTCGGGCGCATTGGCCGTCTGTTGGCGCGTATTCTGCTGGAGCGTTCCTCATCGCTGGGGGCAAACCTGCGTCTGCGTGCGGTGGTGGTGCGTAAGAACACCGAGAACGATCTTGAGAAGCGTGCTTCTTTGCTGGCACGCGATTCGGTGCACGGTCCGTTCAAGGGCACTATTAAGGTAGACGCTGAGAACGACACTATTATTGCTAACGGTCTGCCGGTGCGTTTCATCTACTCGTCAGATCCGACCACTGTGGATTACACCGAGTACGGTATTGAGGATGCGCTTCTGGTCGATAACACCGGCCGCTGGCGCGATGTTCCGGGTCTGACCCAGCACCTTGAGCGCCCCGGTATTTCCCGCGTTCTGCTGACCGCTCCTGGTAAGGGCGATATGAAGAATATTGTCTTCGGCGTGAACGATAGCATCATTACCGACGACGATAAGATTCTTTCGGCGGCATCCTGCACGACCAACGCGATTACCCCCGCGCTGAAGGTCCTTGATGACGTGTATGGTGTGGAACGCGGTCACGTGGAGACCGTGCACGCTTTCACGAATGATCAGAACCTGATCGATAACTTCCACAAGGGTGATCGTCGCGGCCGTTCGGCGGTGCTGAACATGGTGATTACCGAAACCGGCGCGGCGCGTGCTGTTTCTAAGGCACTCCCCCAGTTGGAGGGCAAGCTGACCGGTAACGCTATTCGCGTTCCCACCCCGGATGTTTCGATGGCTATTCTGAACGTGAAGCTGGCTAAGCCCGTCGGTTCTAAGGATGAGCTGAACGAGGTCTTCCGCCAGGTTGCACTCAACGGTGAGCTTCGCCGCCAGATTGGTTACTCCGATTCGCATGAGGCCGTCTCCACCGACTTTGTGGGTTCCCGTAACGCGGGTGTGGTGGATGCGCTTGCCACCGTCGTCAGCGACGACTCGGCAATCCTGTACGTCTGGTACGACAACGAGTTCGGTTACTCCTGCCAGGTAGTACGCGTGCTCGAACGCATGGCTGGCGAAGAAGCACCTTCGTACCCCACAAAATAAGGTTTGAGTAGTATATATAGCCGAATAGCTATATAACTTGATAAGAATATACGGGTGGCTCCCTGACATATTTTCAGGGAGCCACCCGTATGTTTTTATGCGCCGCCCTGCGAACAGAGCCACCTTTAAACCCCTGGTTTCACCACTTCGCGCGCATCGTCATTATGCATTATTCTCCGTTAATACTTTCCGCAAACTGGCGATAGCATTTAGGGCGGCGGGGAATCCTGCATAGACCGCTATCTGAATCATCAGTTCCACAAGTTCGTCTTGAGTGCCGCCTACATTCAAGAAGCCGTTGATATGAACATGCAGCTGAGGCACGCACGTTCCTAAAGCGCTGCACGCAGCCACAGAGACCAGTTCGCGTTCCCACAGGCTCAGCCCGGGTCGAGAATAAACATCGCCAAATGAGTACTCGACAATGTAGCGGCCTAAATCTGGTGCAATATCTTGAAGCGATTCAACCACAGCTTCCCCGCCAGCTCCATCTACACGCTCAAGAAATGATGAGCCTACCTCGAAACGCTTGTCAGGCTCGGTGCTATGCGTATCTAAGTTCACGTCAATACCGCGTTCGGTGAAAACCTTACGGGCGACAGAGACGGCATTTAATGCAGCGGGGAAACCAGCGTATATAGTCACATGGATGAAAGTCTCGATAATCTGCTCAGGAGAACAGCCCACATTGAGGGCACCATTAATGTGGAATTCCAGCTGCGGAGCTGCATTCCCAAGTGCGGCCAGAGCAGATATGGTGATGAGCTGGCGGGACTGATCGGATAAACCTTCCCGATCAAAAACATCCGCATACCCAAACTCCACGACAAACCGTTCTAAGTCAGGCGAAAAAGAAGCTAAGCTATCAAGAATAGATCCATGAGGGTTCTGCTCTACCCGAGCAAGTACCTCTTTCCCCCGCAGATAACGTTCATTGTTTTCAGCAGCCATAATCTTAACTACCTTCCTGGTGATGACATGATGCGATGGAGAAATCTCATCCGATTCTATGCGGTCAGCTTTCACGTGATGCCGTCTGCTCAGGCATGCTTATGAGGGTATGCAGGTTTAAGCCCTTACGCCCGACCGAAGACCTCGTTGAGGTGGGCAGTATAGTCGGCGAGATACTGTTCGACCTGCGGATTTTTAATCACATCATTGCAAATAAAGGTGGGTAATTGGGTAGTCCCCAAGAATTCGTTGGCTTTATGAAAGTACATATAGAGGGCATCTACCCCGACTCCCTCGAAGAAGTCACCCTCCCGGATAAAAGCTTCGCGAGGCGCGTTCCACGTCAGCGACAGCATATGCCGCCGCCCCTGAAGAAGACCGCCCGTGCCGTATCCTTCAGTGGGGTTGGCGCTGCTGCGACCATCATTAGCGAACAGGGTGCCCGCGCCGGCGGTAAACACCTCGTCCATATATTTTTTCACGGTCCACGGCTCGTGCATCCATCAACCGGGCATCTGCCAGATGACCGCATCCATCCACTGGAATTTTTCTACTTCCTGGTGAATATCGTACCCGTCGTCAATCACAGTTTCTCGCACATGATGACCGAGCGCCGATAACGTATCACGGGCTGTTTGATGCAGGGTGTGGTTCAGGCGACCCGCCGAGTGTCCAAATGCTTTACCGCCGTCGATCA
>ERZ773073.16-NODE-16-length-92548-cov-8.774967_pt1 | contig 92548 bp, 102 predicted proteins | sample MGYA00580616_ERZ773073 | MGnify/ENA primary metagenome ERZ773073 (study PRJEB29015, sample SAMEA2737960) | human oral metagenome | biome: human oral; feature: human-associated habitat; material: dental | place: China | collected 2131 ...
GCTTATAGAAATCTCCCGCATGCAGAGTCTCTACCACATCGGCAATAGCGTCTTTAGAGAGCATCATGCCGCCCAGCACCGACTGCTCCGCGACATCATCGTGCGGCAAGACCCGCACAGTATCACCGTCCATTAGTCTTGACCCTCTAAATCTTTTGCTTTCATGCTTTGATGCTCCTTTTCAGACTATATAGAAGAACCATAAAAGAATGTAACCTTAAACTGCTACACTAAAAATAAGTATATACTTAAATACAAATTCTAACACCAGAGAAAACCTAAAATTTACGCCCATCGAGCATGGGACCAACCACGAAAGAGACTAATAACCCGTGAAGATACCCGAACCAAACCCTTTCTTTACCGTTCTCGGATACAATCGCACCGATGGCACTGCATATGGCTACCACAAAGGAAGTCTCAGCGCTCTCACGAATATTGATCTTCCCTCCACGTCACCTACGCCCTACAATCTTGAACTCACGTTCACCGACACATGCGCCGACACCGTAGCGCGTATTATTCCAGCGGAAGATCTTTATATCCTTGCCAGCAACCACCCCAACGGAGAAACAGAGGATGAAAAATACAAATCCTACATCCATAGCAACCACTACACTCAAGAAATAGCGCTCAGCTCAGATTGCACCATCCGTCAGATCAATCCCAGCGAAATACCGACCGGAACTATTCACAAAGATCTGATTCCACCACAAGGAATACCCCAGAGCCAGAAAGACTACGCACAACCGCCAGCAAGCTATCATGACGCTATCCGTCACCCTGATGACCTCATCACAAACTGGATTATTCCTGCACTGCTTTCAGCCTCTGTTATAGAGGTCCTCACCGTTGCAGGTGGTACTCTCACCGTTCTTGACGAACGCCCCGCACAGCGTGGACGCGCTTTACACTACCGCTGGACACATCCTGCATACCCTACTTGGGCAACCATTGAGCACTGGGTCACTATCCATCAAGGCAAGCAGATGCTTTCCCCAGCACAACTTGAAGAGCGCATGTTTACTGAATATGGATACCGTGTCATCGGTACGGATCCCAATACAGGGCAACTTTATGGCTATACGGAAGAAGGGCAGCTGACAACCCTTCTTGATCCAACACCGCTTGCCTATAAAAATCTGCCCCGTATCCCTTATTCCACGCCTATTACTGGAACCGAGCATTTAGCTCTCTGTTTAGCCCGTACCAATCCCAACAACATCATTACCCCTATCCCATCCCACAGCATCCCCCCAGGGGCAATCCCTCAAAACACCTGGAATATTCTGCAAATTAGCGGGAAGATCCCCGAGACATTTCCCGTGCCCGACCAAGAACCAGAAGATGGTGATACCGGCTCTCACACGCCGCCCGCACCCTTGATCAATCACGGTATTATCCCCGCTCTGCGATCCTATAAGCTCAGCAAATGGGGAGGATCAACCACGCACTCCGTTATGGGCGGCACTCTCACCATTCTTGAAGAAACCGCGGATATCATCTCGTACACCTGGGAGTCTCATGGTGTACCCATTTGGGTAAATCACCTTTGGGCCTACGCAACCACTCACGGAGAATTTAATAACTGGTACGACCATACGCCCTAGCTGATCCAATTCTGCGCCCCGGCCTTACTATCAAGGCTGGGGCGCGGATCTATGCTCACCACCTATACATATTTTGAAACGGGATATCGTGTCACCCTAGAATTAGATTGATACTAAGTGTATTATTCTAATTGTTGGATTCACTCATATGCTGCGCCACATTACAACCTGCCCAAAACATAAAAACAAAAGTAGGAGCTACACAGTGTTTAAAATATCCCGTAGAATTCGGCTAGGATGGTGGATACCAAGCTTGGTTTGGCGAAACACATACCTGCGCATTCTGATGTACTGGTGTCTTCCACCGCTTTTGATTCTTGCAGGTCGTTTAGCCCTCATAGCTGCGTATCATGTCTCACTCATCGACACACCGCTTTTGATAGGAGGAGCAGTTTTTCTGTCCATCGCGTTGATTACATGGACAGTACGCCTTCTATGGGCGAGTTTAAAAACCAACCTAAAGTACAGTTTAGGCACATTATCGTCTAGCAATAATCCGTTAGACCCAATGTACTCGCAGGTAACCTAATTGTCTTCAAAGCAATCTTCTGCGCATACCCGCACATGCCAAACACCAAAACTCTTCAGGAAAATGACTCGTAAGGAGTAACAACATGGAAGAATCGTCTATATTCAAGGCTGGGACATTCTAGATATGGGCAGTCATGATATTCGCTCAAATCCGCAGCATAAGAAACTGATGAAGGAAAAGTAACTGTGCTAATGCTTTATTCTCTTAGTATGTCCATCATAATGGTGCTGAATATTTTCACTGTAGCTACGCATGTGGGAGCTCGTGCGGCTCGTGGGGTCAAACCTTTTCAGATGGACGTCATAGTGGCGCTGGTCTTTCTCTTCATCCTGAACATAGGCAGTGTAGGGGTAACTCTGTATATCCCAGGCGAGGTTTCTGGCCCTGCTGTCTTACTTGCGATAACCACAGCCATTATTTCTATCGGTTTCTTCATCAGAGTGTGCCGGAGGTTGCTCCAAGAGTATCTCTGGAAGAAGGATAAGAATGAGGCGCGGGCAGAGCAGCTTCAGGTGTTCCTCCGTCATATTCAGTCTGATTGTGATCTATTGAAGATTTCGGGATCGAATCAGGACGAGTGGAAGAAGCAGGAGTGGGAGCTGATAGCAGCGCGGTTTTATGGTTCGATAATTCGCCCTACATCCTTTGAGATATTGGCCTCTCCTGAGGTATTCCATCTTGTGAAGCAAGTGTCCGAGAAAATATTTGAAGGGTTGAAAGATACAGGTGGGGATACATCAGTGATGCCTATTCAGAAAGATGAACGTGGTATCAAGATCCGTGTTTCTCCTCTGCCGTTGGGTCGTGCGATTCAAAAACGAGAAGGGAAGGGGGAGTCGTGAAGATTTTTAGCATCGCTCAGAGTGCGGGTGCGCGGCAGAAGTATCGGAAAAGTCGTGAGTTTTATTCGGCTCAGGTCACAGATGCTAAGCGTCGTTTGATGGCTATTTGTCAGTTTGCACCGAGAGAGCATGACGATAAAGCCCATCAGGTTGAGTATTGGGTAGAAGCAGCCCGTACGTTAGCTGCCCTTGAGGCGCTTTATTTGCCGGGCACGACGGACGCTCTCAAGTCACAAATGTGTGAGGCTGCTCAGGTTATTTATGAGCGGTTCTCGGCGCTTGGGCAGATGGAGTTGCAGGAAGAGTTTTTAAAAGATTTCTCCCATTTGCTAACTCCTGAATTCCGTGTTTAGTGTTTGGCTTAGCTGGCAAATAGATCCAGTTGAAGGCGAGCGCCTGTTAGGGTTTACTTATGTCTGATTTTGAAGTATGAGATAGTTTGTGCTCCGAGTTTTTCTCCGGTTTTTTCTGGGTCGGGTAAGACCGTATGTACGAAAGCCTCTATGAGCTTCTTCAGCCATGACAGGAGTGCGCCCATCACAATACCAAAGGTAAGTCCGGCGACACCAAGGATGCACTGGGAAATGGAATCCATATTTAGAAAGTTGATAGTAGTCATGGGTTTCTAATTCACCCCGCCGCGATCCGGTACAAATTTTTTTGATGTGTCGTCATTACGACGTCACAGCATTGTGACGTCACGTCAAGAAAAGGACACACAAGAAAGTAGGGTGAGAATACCGCTGTGGTCTTCTCACCCTTCTCTTTGTCCTAAGTTTTACTGGCATTGGTTATGTGTTCAAGCTGCTACTGTATCCGCTCTTGTCTTTGTGTCTCGTGTGGTGTTTTCGGAAAATACCATAATCTCTTGGCCGCGGTATGCCCGTGCTGCCGAGTACGATTTCTCGAAGGTGGTGCACCATTCAGGCGGGTACAGCCCGCGCACTAAAGGAACATCATCATAGGTCAGCACCCACCGATAAGGTGCGCTCTTTAGGGCAGCAGCTAACCGTTCGTGATCTTCCTGTGTGAACGCGAACTCATATAGTCTATGCCCCATCCCCACATATGGAGGATCCACTAACGCGAACACCTCATCAGCAGAGCTCAGGGCACCAGCACGAGTGAGGAGATTAGTGCCGTCTTCCTGCGTTACCGTTATTCGTTCACTCATCGCTGCTACTGCGCGTACACGCTCAACTAGAGCGCCTGGGTTGTACCGGTCTCCAATCTTATATTTACCTGCCTGGTCTAGACCACCAATCGGGTAAGCATTCATGAGGATCCCTGACCGGTTCGTGCGGTTCAAAAAGAACGTCGCAAATCCCAGTGTTAGGTCATCAGTGCTAGGTGAAGCGTTTTGAAGAACGTCGCGTGCCCAGTGCCAGTTTTCCAAGGATGCAGAAGTTTCACGGATCAGCGTGCAGAACTCTTCTGGGCATGTCACGATTGAACGCCAGAATGCTGCAACCCCAGGGTGAGCGTCATTGAGCACGAGCCGGTCTACCACGCCCTGGCGCAGCAGATAAAGTCCTGCACCAGCGCCGCCAGCAAAAGGTTCCACGAAAACTTGTGGCACCGGCCTATGTTGTTCTCGGAGGAGATCAGCAAGGAGCGGGCCTAGTCGTGCTTTCCCACCCGGATACCGCAACGGAGACACATACCTCATTTAAACACTCACCTATCTTCATCATTCATAAAGGTAGCTACTGTAATGCACGTAGATTTGTGTCCCGCGCGTATAAGAATATCTTTGAGTGTCATTCGTCTTACCTCAATTACTGTAGCTCTTCGGAGTTAGCAGCCCTACCCCTATACCGTCGCGGCTGCATCCTAGATACAAGGTTCGATACTTTTTCGGGATCGCCGGTAATGATCCTATACATGAGCAGAACAAAACCTAGAAGAATAAAAAAAGTTATATAATTCAAAACCGCTACGATCATTATTAGTATCAGAGCTTTTAGAAATGAGACAAGAAGAGGGTCATTCTCGGATACGACATGCTTTAAAAACATCTGCACATAAAGTACAGATCCCCATAACCATATAAGAGTACGGTTATACGATATTGCAGTTTTAAGGTTCTTCAGAAAATTCATGATAATCCTTCTTCTACCCGAAAAATACAGGTTGGTAGATTCTTCTAACTTAGATACAACCCGCAGGCTTATCCTTCTGTCTCTCGGGTGTCTCGCGGCTTTTTGCGTGGGCGACCCTTATTACCTTTAGGAAGGCTCTTATACCAGGCATCTAGTTCTGGGTATTTTGCGGGTGACCACCCATGAGCATGGGTGCCGATTTGCATATCTGGCTCGGGGAGTGGGTGGTCGTTGTTTTCATGCCGGTTCAGCATGACCGTGGACATGCCGTACCGCGCGGCGATCTCATTCTTCGTGAGACCGATAATTTTCTTAGATTTCTGAGGATTCTTTGCCAATTTTCTTCATTCACCATCTTCCCATTGCTCTGCGGACGTCCAGTAGTCCACAAATGATAGCGGTTCGTCTTCGAGGTCGTGGATCCAGCATTGCGCACCGGGGGCGAGTAAGGATTCGTCAAAGACTGGCTTCCCGTGCTGGACGAGTTTTTCAAGCGTATAGATGCGCTGCTGAGGGGAAGTAGTTTCCCCTAGCAGGGCGTTGCCTTCTAGGAAGCTGCGGATAAGATCTTCACGGTAGGGGATAGAGCCACGTACTAGGGGTATTGCCCCTAGTTCTCCGACCTGTTTTTCTTCTAAGACTTCGCGCGCATCCCACAGGTACTCATCCTCTTGCGTATAGGTGCGCTCCCGGATCTTCTTCTTCTCTTCTGTGCTGAACTCGTACTCGTCTATCGCGTATACGACAGTGAGCTCTGGAATAGCTTGGGTGACTTGCTTTAGATCGAAGACTTCAAAAAGGCCGTTCCCTGAGGTAATACTCAGCTGCTTGTCTTCTAGGGTTACAACGTCCTGGCCTCCGAAGAGCTCGAATTGGTAGGGGAGCGTGGAGGCTGCGGCGTGCCGTTCTGCGATTTGCTCTAGTGTGCCTACCCAGGCGTAGGCTTGGTGGTATCGCCCGAGATTATCGGGCTCCTCGTAAACCGTGTGCGCGTACTTAACCGGCTGGGCAGGGGCAGCCTGATCCGGTTTATCACCACGGATTTCAGTTTGTTCTGTCATCTTTATTCACCCACGTTTTTCTTTGTGATACCCATGAATTTCGGGTAATCGTAGCCTTCGCCAGTGTTGAGATCTGGCTCCCATTCGTTTCCAAGACCGAGGAAATCCAGGAGTTTTTCCTCGCACCAGGTGCTGTATGTGATCTTCTCGGCTGCGGAAGCTTCTTCCGCGTTTCCTTCTACCTCTTTTTCAAAGGTCCACGCGAATTCCACATCGTTCTTCAGCCCGAGGATCTCGGAGATATTACCCCAATACTCAGGACCATTACCCTGAATCTCGGGAGAATACACAATGGAGTGCGTAATCTTTTCCCCGAAGTTGCGGTGAATCCCCGAGACGTAGTCGAAAATATCTTCAGGTTCCCCTCCTACGTCCGTGCGGATCATAATCCGGCCATCCTCCGCGAGCTCCTTCACCGCAGCCTTCTGCTGTTCAGTGAGCGGAGGTATAGACAGTGTTACCTGCAAATCCAGGCCCGTCTTGTCGTTCACATAATCCAAGTAATCGAACATCCTAGCGTCCGTGACTTTCAGCGGCTGAGTAAATGGTTCAAGTACCTCTATAGTGTCCAGGTGCTTTTCCCAGTCATCCCCGTAATCTTCTTGTAGCTCTACAATCTCTAGCAGGGAATACACTTCTCGCCGTGGGCAGGTCTCATCACACCCAATGCTTACACTAGGGTCGTCCCACCAGTATGTGTACAAGTTTTCCTTAACAGGTTCAAGAGATTTCGCATCCACCACTGGAGTTTTGAGCACATCCCAGAAATTCCGGAACAAAGCCTCATCATTAGTCTTCTCAAGACACGTAATAATGTTGGCTGCGGAGATGGATTCTACGTCGGTGCTGCCGAAGACTTTTTGGATGGTTTCTTTGGCCCCTAAGATGCGGTAAGTGTTGGTAGTCAATTGGTCTTCTCCTTGCAGTCGTTTCCTTGGGTTCCCTTCCTGTGGAAGAGTTTCCCTGGCGGTCTTGGTTGATATCCCTATCCTAGCACAAAAATATTTATTTGTTAATAAACAATATACTCTTTTTTGGGTTTTTCTTCCCACACACCACCAGACGAAGAGCGATACCACGAGACAACGCGAACCAAAGAAAAAATAGTATAATATTCCATATACCTACCCGCACCTGCGGGAATGAAGAATGAAGTTAGCCTACGGCTTCTTAGTGTTCCCCAACTTGCTGGGGATGAGCCGTTTGTCCGGTTACTTCTCCCAAAAACTGGGAATCTGCTCCCCACACACGTGGGGCTAGAAGGCTCTGCACCATCCACACGGATGATGCAGAGCCTTCCTCTATTTAAAGACACGACAGCCCCACACAGGTTCACCCACCTGCAACTAACCCCCAGTAAATACGCGAACACAAAGAAACCAACTAGACCCTCACGACCTTTTCCCAAGAATATGAGCTCGCGCGCGGGTACACTTTTCTCTTTTAGATGGTTTGGTGGCGGGAAGTTACCCGGGGGTAACTTTTTTTACTCTGCCACATGTTGAATGTTTTGTATATACTTATTGACATGCAGAGCAATTTATCTCGCCACCGTAACGTTGTTATCACGTCTCCTGCGGATACTGTCTTTGAGGAGGAGGTCGCGGAGCAGGAAGCCCTTCCTGAGGAGGATGCTTTCTTGGGGAATGGCCCCTTGCCTCGGACATATTCGGAGGAGGAGGTCGCGGAGGGTACGAAGTATTCGGGGATTGCTGCTTCGATGTTTCTTGCGGTGACGATTCCAGGATTATCGTTTCTTGCGATTTTTGTGGGAACGCATTATATTCGCCGCGCGTGGGCGGTGAGTGAGAACCCGGCGAGGATCGCGCGCATCGTGCGGGTCGTCAATATTGCTTGGTCCATTATTCAGGTGTTGGCGCTGATAGCAATAATTATTGGCGGCAATCTCTGGATTCAGGATATGCAGCATCAGCAACAGCAGATGCCTTATAGTAGTGTGTCGCCTCAACCGACCTCCCGCTATTAACCCATAACACAATGAGAAAGGTAGACCTTCACCACTATGAGTAATAGTAACGTCACTCCAGCATCAACCGCGGAGTCTATCTATCAGATGCTTAAAGAGCGCACCCTCAGCCAAGAAGCCTTCGGGGTAGATATTGATTATGTCTTCACTCCTTCAGACAGGCTGGAAACCCCTTTGCCTCTCTACGTGAGGAGGCAGGCCGGTTTCGAAGAGGCTTCAGATGAGGATATCGCACAGGCCCGAATTTGGTTCTATCGGGATAATCGTGTGCTTCTCAACATCCCGTACAGCCCTGAAGGGGAAGAAAGCCCGAAACGTTCCGAATACCTTCTACGGGTCCTCGGCGCCGCTATAGCGTTCATCGTCCCCCTCGGGTTATCACTACTGCTGGCACCCTTCTTATTCCACAACAGTTACTCCATGTTGGCGTTGAATCAGGATACGCTTTCACGCTTCGGGGTAAATGCCGGAAATTTCGCAGAAACTACTTTCTCGATGATAGGCGTTATTGTAGGAGGCATCAGTCTGCTCAGGTACCTGACCGGGTACATCCCGGATCCAGTCTCCATAACTTCAGAGATCAAAGTCGTTCTGGCTAATGGGAGCATTCTAAGGCACTCACGCCGGATAACAGCAATACCCGAACCCCCAAAACCCATAGTAGCGCTCTGGAAACGCAGTCTATGCCCAGCGCTTATCCACCTAGTCATCATCGCAGGAATTCTATTCGCATGGATCGTGGGTATTATCCACACCTTCGATCTACCTATCAGCCGCTAAAACCCAATACCACAAAACACAGGGCTCGCGCGTATGTGCGCGGGTCCTGCTTTTTTACTAAGAAGGTTCCCTTCCTGCTAAACGAAAACCTACCCAGCAGAAACCGGCACATCAGGAATAAGGCGCGTCCCCGTCCGCACCAGAAAATCCGCCAAATACTCCCCACCCCGAAGCATAACCACCTTAGCCTGCGACACATAAGGCTCCCGCATAAAAACACGGTAAAGCTCCCGATACCAATACTCCTGAGAACCCCAAAACACCTCACTATTACCGCGAGCGCGGGAACGCTCCCGATAAACATCTAAACCTGCCGCCGGGTCTACAAGTAACAGCTCCAGCTCATACCCGCGTTCAAGAAGGTAGTCTACACAGTCTTGGTTGAGCCAGCCGAGCACCACATCGTATTCGTCACGGTCAATCAGAGCGCACCAGTCCTGCATGTACACTGTGAGCCAGCCTGGTTTGATGGTGCGTCCTGGTATGCTCTTGAACTGCTCATCGCTCAGATGCTCGTGCCCGGTACGGTCATACTTGTAATCCAGAGTATGCTTGTCAAAGTCGTAGACGTTACGGAAATGGTTGTCAGCATAAGTTTTACCGACGCACCCTGTTGTCAGCACAATCCTCGCCATGAGCAGCTCCCCTTACCCTATATTCGCATGCTTCCACAAGTAGCATTAAGTATATACTTATTACATACTCCAAACGGCACGCCGCCGCAAAACACATGAGAGGACACGCACCCTATGACAACCTGCCACATCGGCAACCTTGCCACCGACCCAGCCATCAAATACAGCACCAACGGCACCCCCTGGCTAAACGGCACAATCATCGAAAACAAACGCACCTACAACAAAGAAACCCGAACCTTCGAAGACAGCGACGAAAAACTCGTACTCCAATTCACCATCTACGGGGCGCTCGCCGAGAACTTCGCACGCTCCGTAAAACGCGGCGAACGCATCATGATATGCGGCGACCTAGTGACACAAGAATTTGAACAAGACGGCATCAAACGCTCTGTAACAGTTATCAAACCGGTCAAAGATGTTGGTGCATCAATACTCTTCGGCACAACCACATTCACACGAGGAGCCCGCCCATAATGAACACCACCACACAAGCCCTAAACGGCAAGGAAATACCGCACCATAACCAAGACAGCGCTCGCCACCCGGCTAAGCGTCTCCGCCCAAGCCATAACAACCTATTCTCCTACGAATCCGCGCCACATAACCAAAGCGAACCAAAATATCGACTCGGGCCCTAAGCGTGAAATATTCCTTTAGGAGATAAACTATGTCTTCCTTCAACGCCATCTTTGACAAGAACCGGCTGGTCCTAGCACGTCAGCTTGCAGGAATCCGGAAGAACGAACTCGCAGCAAAGGCGGGCGTGAGCGCTTCTGCTATCACCACCTGGGAATCCGGTGCTCGGAAACCCACGACGGAGAATATTGAAGCGCTCGCAGATGCTTTTTCGCTTCCGCCTTCTTTTTTTGAGGTGAACGCAGAGTATCAGCACACAAAATCCCAAGATGTTGAAACTATCAATGGTCTTGTTGCCAGTAGCGCACCGCATTTTCGGTCGCTTCGGGCAACTACGCAGCTTCAGCGCGACCAGGCAGAAGCCTATACGCACCTTGTGCATGATGTGGCAGGGGCGCTTTCACGGCATATAGATTTCCCCGAACGGCAGATACCGGATTTGCCTGCTGATCCTGAGGTGAAGAACAGCCCTATCCCTGAGCTTGCCGCGCAGCAGGTTCGTGCTGAGTGGGGTCTTGGAACCGGTCCGATTCGCCATGTTATCCGTGAGCTTGAGAAACACGGTGCGGCGGTCGTATTCGCCCCTCAGCAGAGCGACGCCATTGATGCTTATTCTGTGGATACCGGCTTCCTGCCTATCGTTGTACTTCATCCCTTGAAGAACGACTATTACCGTCAGCGCTTTGATGCCGCGCATGAGTTGGGGCATCTGATTATGCATGCAGATGCGGAGCCCGGCGATAAAACTATTGAAGCGCAGGCGCACGAGTTTGCGGCTGAGTTCCTGATGCCCGCTGATTCTATTCGGGAGGAGCTGCCTACTCGGATGACTGGTGCCGGTTGGATGAAGCTCAAGGAACTGAAAGAATATTGGGGCGTTAGCATGCAGGCCTTGCTCTACCGTGCCAAGTCGTTGGGGCGCCTGTCTGATACGTCGTACCGTAATGCAATGATCACGGTATCTAAGAATAAGTGGAGGGTGAAAGAACCTGGTGCTATTTCAACGCTGGAACAGCCTTCACTCTTTCCGCGGGCCCTTGAAATGGTTACTGAGAACGGAATTATCCCTGAGCTTTTGCGCGAGAGTTCACAGGTACCGCCGGAGTATTTCGAGGTGATTACGTCCCGAGTGCCTTATACGCAGAGGATTCTATAGCCACATAAAACGAAAAGGGCTGGGTGCACACTGTCAGATGTGCCCAGCCCTTTTGCTGTCTAGTAAGTCCTTATGTTGTGTGCGAGATGCCGTCTACGATCAGCTCTTCCCGGCCTACCCACTCAAGAGCAAAAACACAAAATAAGTATATACTAAAGTTATGTTTAGTATCCTGATCACCGCCACATTCGCTATAACATACGCCTTACAATGGGTGATCCCACTTTTCCACCGACAAGAACGCCTGCACAAAACCCTCCTCACAATACAACCTTACATATTCTGGGCCATGTTCACAGGAACAATCATCCTCACATGGCGCATCATCCTGCGCGCCCCCACCCTCACACTATTTCTCCTCACACCCGCCCTTATCTACCTTCTCATCATCGCCCTCCTCACCGCAGCCAGGCGACAACAATACCGCCGCACAGGCCGAAGCCGCCGCGCCCGCCAAAAAACAGAAGAAAAAGAAGGACTTGCCCTCCTCGCCGCCACATACCCAACCACAACCCTCCAATGGATAAAAACCATCATCATAGGATGGGACAAACCACGCTGGGCCTTTATCCACATCGCCCTCATCACCACAGCCAACCTAACCGCCGCAAACCTATCCTGGACCGGACTCCTCACAGCATACGCGCTCGCTGGCGGATCTCTTGCTAGGTATTTTTGGTTGCGTCATAAGCAAGGCAAACAAGAAGAGGACTTCTATAAATTCCTCAGCGCTAACAAAATTATCGATAAAGATACTCCTCTTCATAAAGCTGTCTCTGTTACGTGGGGGAGGGATATGCTCACGCCAGCAATAATCCGCTTATCATATGGCATGTCCTATAAAGTTCAGGAATCAAAAGTGCGCGTAGAGACTGAAAAGGCTTTTGACGCTAAGTTTTGGATTGATGAGTCCTATAAATTCATTTGGGATTATCGAAATAAGCAGCTTGTCGTCTCCACTGTCGATTTACCCACTGATCTTCGATGGGATGGTAAACTTCATGAGGACCCCTATACCTTTATTCTCGGAGTTGATTTACGTACCGGTAAACCCGTGACGTTCTCTGTGAAGTCAGAGAACCCGCATTTCATTGTTGGTGGTGGTACTGGCTCTGGAAAGTCTGAGGTTATCTACACCATTGTTGCTCAGGCGATTCTCAAGGATTGGTACATCGTACTTGCTGACCCCAAAATGTCTGGTCTTGTAGATTTTAGCCGTAAGCGTCGCTATAGTAACCGCAACGGAATCAACACGGGGTTCGCGCCCCTACTTGTTGGAGATGCCCGACCGGGGATTATCGCCCATGCGACTGACATTGTCGGGTGTGGAGATGTTCTCGACAAAGTTCTTGATGAGATGGAATACCGTAAGCGTCTCTGCGCCGAATATAACAAGACTAATGTTTCGAAGCTTCCACAAGAAGTCCTTGACGGGCTTGACGGTGCGCCGCCTATAAAACCCATGCTCGTTATCGTCGATGAGATAACTTCCTTCTTTCTCAGGGAAACTATTCCCAATAATGCACCTCCTGAAAAACGTGAAATCTTAGGAACTATGATGGAGGCGCGTGGTACGGGAGAAGTAGCACTTAACCGTCTTGTGATGGAGGCGCGCGCCTTCAATATCTTTATTGGTACTGCTGCACAAAGTCCTTCTGTTGAGAACATAGGTTCAAACTTCCGCAAGCAGCTTGGGCTCCGTGTCGGAATGGGTGGACTGGAGTCAGGTAACGAAAAGATGCTCTTTGGAAGCGAGAAACCGCCCGCGCTCACCACTGAAGACAAAAACACTGAGCAAAAAATCCCTGGGCGCGGACGTTTTAAACCAGATCAGTCCCTTCCAACCCGGACTCTTCAAGCATATTGGTGCGGCCCCGATGCGACAGACCTAGATAAGTACTGTCCTTTCACTGAAGCTCCTGATATTGAAATGCCTGTTGAGATGCCTGAAACGTTTCTTCAGGGTACGCCCTGGCAGTATACGAAGCCTGCCGGTGACGTTTCCACCGTGAAACCTAAAAAAGCGGCTAAGAGCCCGCGTACTGTGCCAGCGACTCAGAATACTCAGCTTGCTGTCGCCACCACTACTGAACCCACAAATTGGGAAGGGTCCACAGACCAGGAAAACCCTGTTCTCGATATTGATACGCAGTTGTGGCAAAAGCACCAAGAGAACTTTTCCAATCCACCTGAAGATGACCCGCATGATGACTGGGTCTAACCCCAAAACACGAAATATGTATATACTTAAATAAGTAGATTCCTCCACGGACGCACCAGGGAAAACGGCCGCCCTGGTGCGTCCATTACAATCTAGGAAACTTCGGGGGAATGTCGGAAACGTACATTTAACGGCTATTCACGAGAAAGATAGTTCAACCCATGGCACATAAAAACAGCGGCTGCGGCGGATGTCTCTGGCAGATCATCGTCTGGGCATTCCTTATCGGGGTCTTAGCTGTAGCTGTCTATTTGATAACAACTCAGGGATGGGAGGGTGCAACCCACACCGTTTTCTATGAATGGATGCCTGCGGTTATAGATATTCTGCGGGCTATAGGGGAGGCCATCATTAACTTCTTCCGCCATCTACCTCAAGGAGCCCGATAATCATGATGGGACGAGAGCACGCTTTATTTGGGTTTGGCGCTTACGCTATCTCTGCATGGGCACTAGCACACAATGGGACCCTTGCGCCTGAGCTTGCCTCTCCTCAAGCTCTTACATGCGGTGCTTTGGTATCTGCCGGGGCGGCCCTTGTTCCTGATATTGATAACCCAAACTCGACGGCCGCAAACGCAGGCGGACCTATTACCCGCGGGATCGCATACGTCACGAACGTACTCTCTGGGGGGCATAGGCAAGGAACGCATCAGCTTTGGTTCGCAGCTGGGTTTTTCCTCATACTATGGGCGACCACAGCCGGAGCGGAGACCGTAGCGGGCGCCCTGAAAATGCCCGCGTTGAGCACATGGCATTTAGCCGCTTCCTGCCTATGGTTTACTGCTATCGTAGCTTTCGGTGTGCAAGCGACCACGAAGACGTTCCTGCACGAGAAGTTCAACCGCATCTGGCAGAAGAACACGGGTATCTTTGCTAAAGCCTACACCTGGGGGTTCGCGCTCCTAGCTTGTGCAGGTGCTTGGATCCTGTGCGGTACACCTGATTCTTGGGGCTGGCTCGTCCCCGCAGTCATCACGGGGCACCTCTCACACCTTCTAACTGATGCCCTTACCGCAGAGGGATTAGCGATCCTGCCGAGCAAGAAAATCTATTTCCCTATCCTGGGTGAGGTCTCCAGTACGAACCCGATTCAGATACTTGTCGGTACCGGTACGGCCATCGCCGGTATCGCCGTCATTATTGCTACCGCCACCGGGATTACCCCACAACTACCAGACTTCAACAACCTCACCATCACCTAACCAGAAACTACGAGCAAGGAATTGCACACCAATTTTCTATGCCACAAGACCTTGCCTCCTTATGTACTCCTGCGAAACTCTAGATATAGAATAATAAAAGATGTATTATTCTAACTGTAGGTACACACGTCCACCCCAATAGCACCACCAAACCAGGAGACAACCATGAAAACATATTACAACTGGATCCCACCCATCAAAACAACCCCTGCGCTCGCTGAAATTCTCGGAAGCGTAGGGATATTCAAGGATGACACCAAACCCTTCCAGCCTTTGCCGTGGCTTGCGGGCACTAAAATCCATACCATACCCTACGGCACTTCACATGAGCATCAGAATTCAGCTCAAGCGCTTCTCGATGACGATACGGCAAGCGATGAGTTTATTCCAGTGATTGATAAACCTATACGTAATTTTCTTAAAGAGGGCAAGAACTAGATCAGAATAAGTAGCTTCTGGAAGGGGGTATTTTGATGGTATGGCTTATTACCATAGGTGTTCTTGCTGTTTGGTTATTGGTCTACTGGGGTATACGACTAGAAGACGATAGCTCTGGATGCCTCATCTTCGCCTCATTCGCACCTTTAGTTATTGCACCAACACTTGTTCTAGGTGCGATCTTTCATTCTATGTCTCTTGATAATAGTTCTGAGGTTGTAGGACCACTTATTATTTCTGCGGTTCTCCCCGGAACGTATATGTTCATTCAGGACGCCTGGGAAGAGCGGCGGGAAAAGAAAGTTGCAAAGGAGAAATGTATGAATGTTTATGGCGTAGGATACGAAGGTAAAAATATTGGTGATTTCATAGACGATTTAAAACGTGATCAGGTTACTGTTTTGGTAGATGTGCGGTTGAACCCGATCTCCCGGAAAAAAGGATTCCGCAAAACAGAGTTGTCTGAAGCTCTTGGTGAGCACGGTATTCGGTATGTGCATCTTCCGGCCTTGGGTAATCCTAAGGATAATCGTGCAGGGTTTGGGGCAGAGTACAAATCATCAGAGTGGGAAGAGGCATGTGAGAACTATCGAAAGATTCTTGATGGTGAACTCGCGCAGCAGGCTCTTGCCTATTTGAGGAAGCTTGCTCAGGCCGAGTACGAGGCTAAGGTCGCGTTGATGTGCTTTGAGAAGGATTCTAGTGCGTGTCACCGTAATGTGATTTTAGGATATCTACATCGACAAAAGCCTGCGGCAGATTGCAAGGAGTAAATGCTGAGAATTCGTGAGTAAGTCTCTGCTATAGAAATGGCAGATCGTGAAGTAAACTTAATAGAGAGAGATGCTGTTGGCTTTTTAGAAGTCGATCAGATCTACCAGGTTGATATGACCGCCCGGAGTACTCGCGCAAGAGAATTCATAAACTGCGCTGGTATCCGGGCGGTTTTTCTTCTGGCTAGACAGGGGGAGTGTTTTCCGCAGGGTATATGGTATATACTTATTTGAAGCAGGCACCTGTTGCCGCGGGTACCTGCCTGGACGTCACATCAGCTAGCTGCCGATGACGTCGATAAGGTTCGCTATCGCTTCGGTGAGCCGTGCGACGGCATTAACAATTCGCACGATCATCGAAGCGGTTTTGCTTACCCGCTTCGACATTCCGCCCACCCCTTTCCTGGTACAACCCCTCCCACGGCGAGATCAGATTGATCCGTGGGGGTGTTTCGCGTATGGGGTGGGCGGAATTTTAGTGTCTAAGAAGTCTCTGCTCGGAGATGGTTTCCTGAATGCGCTTATTCGGTGACGGGCCGTGAACAAAATGCTGTGACGCTTTTACGTGCGAGTACGCGTACTTTGAGTTTTAGAATATCCCCCGCGCATGCTAGATGCTTAGGGCAGGGGAGAAGAGCTAGAAATATGACTGAGGGTACGCCCCCTACTCAACCTCGGGCGCACCCTCATATACCTTCAACCACTGTAAGGTAGTGCCAACGTTTCATGCAGAACGTCACTAAAAATATACAACAAAACCGCTATATTGCCTATTCAAAGACCGATCCTCACCGGGGAGGAGTCTACTAAACATGACTATTAGCACATATATGCATGTTTACATGAGCATATGAAAACATGTGTATATTTTTACCTGCAACACTAGGACTAATGCCGCAGGGGAGAGGTCAGCAACGGGTGCGCATTGACAGCAGCTTCAAGCTCATCATCCAGAAGATCTAGATACCGGCTCGTAACCGACACGTTCGAATGCCCCAGCATCTTCGAAACTACCTTCAAATCCCAGCCAGAACTTAACAACAACGTCGCCGCAGTATGCCGCAGCGCATGCGGAGTGATCGCACGATAAAGATGCGAGCGCTCAGGATCTGCCAAGACACGCTTTGATGCTTCGTTCACCAGCCTTTGAAGTGCGAGGTTGGTAAGTCGGTTCCCGCGGGTTGATATGAAAACGGCAGGAATGGTGGCGTCCAACTTCTTAGCACGTATGTATTCGTCTCGGGCGCTTATGTATTCGTCCCACATGCCTATAACACCCTCAGGTACTGGCGTGTAGCGCTCCACGTTACCTTTGCCAATGATGTGCAGGGTCAGCTCGTGGCCGTTGCGGTTGAGGTCTGCGAAGTTGAGTTTCCTGAGCTCGCTAATGCGCAGCCCAAGGAGCGTGAGTAGATGCAGGATAACCCTATCCCGCGTATATACGAATACTTCGCGCACGTTCGCAGAAGCTTCAGGTGCCGTACCTGGCCCGATCTCCAACAGGGCTTGTGCCTGCTCGAAAGCGAGCGCTTTCCGTTTCGGATCTACCGGAGTGCCTGCCTTCACGGACACCTTAATAGTCATCTTTTGGGTAGGATCTGCCGCAATCCAATCCTGTTTATACGCATAGCCCAAGAAGCCACGCACCACAGCCATAAAGCCCTGCTGCGTATACATACTGCGTACCTGGGCTGTATCGTGGCGCTCCTGCGCGCGCTGTTGCTGCCTATATTCGCTGTAGCGGCGATCAGGCAGCTTCGCATACTCTATAACGAGCTCATCAAGTCGTTGCGGCGTAATCGAGGACAACCACGCATTCTTACCAAGAAGATGAACGAGGTCATCGAGGTGATGAGTAATGGTCGGGATCGTTGAAGGGCTGCGCTGGCCAATACTGACGAGCTGCTTATAGTGCTGAATATAGACTTCGACAGCCTCAGCAACAGTCTCAGGCTGCGCTCCGGTACGTGAACGTTCAGGGGCCATAGGTCGCGTTGTCTCTAGCTTTGTCATGACAGATTTTCCTCTCTGGTGAGCGTGTCGGTGGGGAAGGTGTAGACACCCCACCAAAAAATGATGTAAAATAAACCTTATGCATCATAATAGCACATAGAGGGCGCACCCAAACCCGACACAAAACACCCGCGCTCGCCTATCTAGCAGCATTGTAAGGAGAATACTATTATGACTATCTTCGGTTTCGTAGCTCAGTACTTACCCGCATTTTTGATTGTTATCGTCCCGATGGTTTTGACCTGGCGCATCGTCAAGCGCGCCAGCCGGAACCTGGAGAAGATCGACCGCACCGTGCGTATCGGCAAGTATGTGTTGCCCAGGTGGGCTGCATGGCATATCCCCGGCGCGCTCTATCTTGTGATGGCGGTTTTGAACCTTATATTTACGGCGTTTATCGACCCGCGCCAAGGCTACCTGTACCGTCGTCAAGGCGGCATCATGGAAACACTGTATAGTCTCTACGGCGCTTACGGTATGCTCTTCGGCCTCGTCTCGTTTATCGCCTTGCCGTGCTCAATTGGTATCTGGATCTATATCTGGCGCCTGGGCCGCAACAAGACGAAGTATAAGACTCACGACGTGCGCGGCGCTATGAAACATTTACGTGGGCAAGTCCACAATGCGGGATACCAGCAGCGTCAGATTCGTGACGACCAGCAGCATTGGCAGTAACCTACTCCCCTACAGCCGCATAATAATGCGGTACCCTGCCGTGACTTCATGCACATATACGTTTATGGTTTAACCACTTCTAAGACCCTAGAAAGACCCAAAAAACGTGTCTACACAACAGAAAAGTTAAGTTATACTGAGGAAAGATTTTACATAGTAAACAACCCTATGCCAGAGCTTTAAGCAAAAGATCTGCACCATAGAGGTTCATAACTGAAGAAGGGTAAAAGAAAAACCCCTACACTAGAGCGCCAACTCGTATGTGTAAGAGGTTTCTCAAAAGCTGTTTATGTTACCTACAAGTATAAGTGCATCCACGCACAAACGCAACCTCCAGTACATCTGGGAAACCATCGGAGCCAAAATCACCGGCACCGGACTCGTCCGCATCAGCGCCGACGGCGGACAAACCTACCCCAAATACACCGAAACCACCGCACCCACCCAACTCCCCACCGCACCCACAGCCTCCCGCATATACGCACAAAACCCCACCACCGGCGAATGGGAAACCCGCTGCATCGTCTTCGACCTCGACGCCAAAAAACACCACACCACCCAAGACGTCACCCACGACGCGCACAAACTCACCACCGCCCTCACCCACGCAGGCATCAAAACCATCCAAGATATCTCCCCCACCGGCGGCCGCCACATCTACATCCCCCTCAACAAACCCATCCCCGGCCCCACCGCCATCAACCTCCTCGACCGCATCAAAGCACACCTCAACCTCACCACCTGCGACATCACACCCATGCGCGGATACAAATCCGGCCTCATCCGCACCCCAGCAGCCCCCCATAAAACCGGCGGCCACCAAACCCTCACAACCCCCCACACCCAAGCCACCCACACCCTCACACACCCAAACCCCACAACCCTCATCACCACCTACCTCAACACCCTACCCCCCACACCCAAGCCACCCACACACCCCACACCCAAACCCGAAACCACCCCACACCCAAACCCCACCCAAAAACTCAACCACAACTGGAAAACCTACGCCCAAACCGGAAAACACACCCACCTCAAAAACGCCCAAGGCAAACCCTACCCCTCCCCCTCCGAAGCACGCCTAGGATTCCTCGCCTACCTCCACCGCACCGGCCACACCCACCAAACCACCCTCAAAAACATCACCAACGGCACCTGGCCCGCCCTCACCCACACCTACAACAAATACCAACCCACCCAACGCCAAAACCTCATCAACCACGAATGGACCCTCGCCACCACCAACCCCAACGGAACCCCCCGCACCCACACACCCAAACCACCCAAAAACCCCATCCACTACCTCCTCCGCCAAACCACACCCACCTGGGCCACCAAACCCCAAAACTCACGCAAAAAAGACCACCAAACCGCCATACGCCAATGGTGGACCCTCACCGAAACCCACGGCACCACACTCTACGGCGGAACCCAAACCGCACTCACAACCCGCCTCACCCTCAAAGCCCTCGCAGCACGCGCCCACCAACACGGCAACACCACATTCCCCTGCTCACACCGCACCCTACGCCTCTACACCGGCCTCTCCCTCGGCACCATCCAAAAAACCATCAAACACCTCCTCAACCAAAAAAACCCCCTCATCCAACTCACCCACCAAGGCAAACTCAACACACCCAACACCTACCGCCTCACCATCCCCAACACCCACCAAAAACTCGCCCAAACCCCCTACAAAAAAGGCCCCATCACCCCCCTCCCCAAAGCCTTCTACACACTCAACAAAGCCGCCTGGTTCATCTACAACACCTACACCACCCCCAAAACCAAACACACCCACCAAGAACTCACCAAAAAAACCGGCATCAGCGCTCGCCGTATCACTGCTACGCTCAAAACGCTTGTGACAGAAGGATTCTTAGAAGAAACAACTAAAGCAGGAAAAAAGGCTTGGAAAATCTATAAATGGTGTGATCTTGAGGAGCTTGCATGGTGGACAGATGGACTCGTCGCTTACAACGAGCTCAACGATGAGATCACCAAGCAGCAAAAGCAATGGAAGAAAAAATGCTTGGACTATCACCTTTCTATGAAATATGTATATACTAAATTCAAGAAAGGTATCAATAGTTTACGCGGCATAGATACGGGCATATACTTGTGCACGAATATGAACAGCAAAGTACAACGTACACGCCGCGGGGTATTAGAAAGGCGCGTCCCCACTCCATGTTCCGTCGGCACCAACCCAAATCCGAGGCTCCTCTCACCGGCGACCCCCACCTCGACCTGGGGGACGATCCCAGCTACAAGCTTGGCAAAGTCCGTGCCTGGGGTGTCATCGGGATCTCCCTCGTCCTCCTCCTTTACTTGCTCCTTCAGGCTGCTGCTTTCGGAAGGAAGATGGACAAGCAAACTCCGCCTACTGAGGACCTTCTCCGCCAGGGAGCCTCCGACTACGCCTGCAACTTATCTCGCACTTGGTTCACTTGGGACAGCGACAATGTTGCTGCGCGAGGGGAAGCCCTGAAAGTTTTTAACCCAGCTTGGGATGCTCGTAAGGGCTGGAATGGGCAGGGCAAACAGTCAGTAGCTTATACGACTTCTCCGTTGACTAAAAAAATTGAAGGAAAAGACAATGAATACGAAGTGACTTGTGGGCTGTTCTTCTCTGATCCCAATATCACACCGATCTTTAACACGGTCCGAGTTCTATCTGATCCTAAACAGGGCGGGTACTCTCCTTTGTCCTTGCCCGTCGTAACTTCAAATCCTGGTGTACCAGTTCCTGGGCATGAGTATAACGATTTAGCAGCTGTACAAGACCTTCAGGCCGATTCCAATATTGCGTCTCCTGTTTCTGCTCAAGCCAAGTCATTTATGAATGCTTGGGGTAAAGGAGATATTACTGTTCTCAAAGCACTTGTTGCCCCTGATTTTGAGCCCGCCCCCCTATCTGGGTCCTTAGCATTAGACTCGGTTTCGGAGATTCGTGTATATCGTGATAAAAACGGAACACGAACTTATGCGGATATGAAGATTCGCTGGATAAACCAGGCTGGCTCTGCTATTGAGGCGAGTTACCGCCTTGATTTTGTAGAGAAAGATGGGAGGTGGTTAGTCTCAAAGGTAGATACTGTAAACCTTGACGCTAAAGCTTATGTGACTAATCAAAATTAGTACAAACCTTTTAGAAAGAGAACTATGGAAGCAATTACCAACGGCCAAAACCTCATCAATGGCTTACTCGGATTGGGTCTTCTAGTCATCATAGTGTTTGCTCTCTTCAGCAACATGAAGAACAAGAAAGAACTATTCTGGGGCGTTTTCATTGCCATTTTCATCGGTGCGCTGATTAACAACCGCGATACTCTTTACAACATCTTTGGTACATTAATCCGCGCCGTTTCGGGCTAACCTTCAAATTTTAGATCTGGGGAGGGAGGATGTTACCTATTTTCCTTCCCCAGATTGTAGAAACTTCTAGACAGAAAGTACTGTTATGGCACGTGAAGTAAAAAATAACACCGAAATATATACGTACCGTGACCGTAAATTTCGAGGCACTAAAGACTTTAACTTCTCTGCTTGGATTCCTGAGCAGTATCTTGACGTCGTCTTATGGGGATACATGCTCGTCGGTAGTATTCCAATCTGGACCATATTCATGATCTTTGGTTTATTACCTATTCCAAATAATTTTAATGATCCACTAGATATGTTCTGGTTCTATGTGAAGGCGATTTTATGGATTATACCTCCGGCCTACATGTTCCGTATTTACAACATTGATAGGTATTCAGATACTCCTACTACATTACGTGCACGCCTTTTATGGAAGCATTTTACTCGGCTAGCTACCATATGGGTTGAAGGTAAACCATACTATGGTAAGAAAAAAATAGTGCAGGTAAAAGTCATACATCCGCGTCCAAAACAATAAGTACTCTATCTATAAAGGAACACCACATGAGCGTCAAATCATTCTTATCAGACACAATAACTCGCATACCTTTCCTGTCCGCTAGCACAGTTGATCTCTTAGATGTGCGTTATTGCGATGATAAAATTATTTGCTCTGACACCGAAGCTTGGACATATATGGTTGTCGAGGGCGAAAATTTCGGTGTCGCTACTCCTGGCAAACTGGAAAGCCATGCAGCTGATATTGATCGCTTGTTTGAAACTATTACAGATGTACCAATCCATGTGCGTCTTACAACTATGCCTTTTGATTCACAAGCGTGGTTGCAGATGATGCTGGATCATCACGCTAAAGAGGTTAGTATAACTGGGGTACAACCTGCGCCTATTTATCAGAGCTTTATGCAGGCTCAAGCCACGGCTCTCAGGATGCTTGGAGCAAAAACATTTCGCCGCTATATTGGGGTGTACCTGGGCCCTATTAAAGATAAGAGTGCGCGGCGATGGGGAAGCGGAAATCCTCTTGCTATTATCTCCGCTAAAACCGCCAACCCAGATGCTCCAGATAGTAAACAGCTAAAGGCATTGTACAAAAAAGCAGACAGCATACGTTCCCGTATTCTTTCATCAATGCGTTTGAGGGCCCGAGGAGCAAGTGCAAATGATATGTGGGGATTCTACTACCATTGCCTGAACTTGGGAATCAACCAACCTGCGCCTAAACTGCGGGGCAAAACATGGGGTAGTATGAACGCATCCTCTATGGCCGCAGCAATTGACACGCATGATCCTGAAGTTATGAAAATTAGGATGCGTAACCGAGATATTGTTAACCAAAAGCGTGTATGGGAATCCCTACCACCTGAAGAGCGTGCAAATATTCCTGAACCGTCTGCAATATTAGAATCCTATGTTGTTGGTATGAGCGTGAAACTTCCTGATAGGTCAATCCCATATATGTGGGCCGAGCAATTGAAGGAACTTGGTATCCCTGTGGATATTTCCTTCCGTTTCATTGTGAAGTCTAAACAACGCGCGACCGATGAAGCTCAGAAGGCACGGCGTAAAGTTGATGAAGAGTCTGATTTCCAAGCTAGTACCGGCAATCAGTCTGATGAATTGACGCACATCAAGCAAGTTTCAGAGCAGCATAGCTATGAAGTTTCAAATGATCAGGTTCCTCCCCAGATCGTTCTAACTACTCGTGTCTTCGTACATTCTTCGTCTAAAGAAAGTGCTTTGGAATATTCCCAAGAAGCAGTGAATATTATGCATGACGCTATGCAGACGGATCTAGCGCCATTATACGGGTCATCTTTTGACTATTGGAAAGAATCAATTCCTGGTCAAAAAGTAATGGGTGAAGAGCGTACCACGAAGCATCATGAAACGTACACTGATATTGGTGCGATCACCATGAGCGGTGTATTTACCACTATAGAAGTTGGGCATAAGTATGGGTACTTTATAGGATTTTATGGGCAAACTCCTATTTTTCTTGATCCAACTTTGCTCGGTAAACAGGATCAAGCCCCCACGATCTTTTTCAATGGTTCTCTCGGATCAGGTAAAACAGTTGCTTCGTTGCAATACGCTGATCTGATGCGTATCCGGTCATATTTTACTGTCATTATTGACCCTAAACATGATCAGCTTGCTCATTTAAAGCTACACGGACGTGGTCATGTGCGCTTGTGGTCTCTTAATAAAGATGGTAAACCGGGTATGCTTGATCCTTTCAAGCTTATCTCACGGGATCCTGATCCTGATTCTGTAGACCCCGTTCTTCGTACCGCCGAAGGAGCGGTTGCAGCCTGGAAGTCGGAAACTATTCCTCTTGTAGAGATGGCAATAACCGATATGATCGACAGTGATAAACCTTTAAATCATTCACAGTTGGCTCGTTTGCGTGTGCTTATCAGTTCAGAAGCAAATTCTGTGAATCCTTCAATGTACTCTCTTTTGATGCGCATGAAAGAAGGTGATCTCGGAGAATCAGCGGAATCATTATTGGTTGAAGAAGGGTCTCTTGAGCACAATAGGATGCGACGAGAGATAAAGGATATTTACTATCTTTTAGAGCCTCAAACGACTGATACCATTGGTAGGCTTATCTTCGGTAAGCGCGAAGAGGATGTGTCCTTGCGGTATAAGAACGTGAATACCATTATCATCAATACCAATGGACTCGAACTGCCCTCTGATGGGGAAAAGCCGTCCAATCCACGTGAACGGTCTTCTGCTATGGTGTATGGGCTTCTCTCCACTTACGTGGGGAATATGCTAATTCATGATAAGAGCATCAAAGGTTTCAAAGGGCTGATCGTAGACGAATTTAACGTTGCGCGAGACAACCCCGCGTTCCGTGCAGTTATTAAACGCATTGCTTCCATGTCTCGTTCACTACATATTACGATGTTTTTGCTTGACCAGTCTGTAGCATCTGCCCACGATGAAAGGCTTTTTGGGAATAAGATTGGTGGGCGTTGGGTGGGGCGCTCTGATGAAAAGCCTCGCAGGGATGTAGCTAAAGCACTTGGATATAGCCCTGAGGACCATCCTGAAGAATTTAGGGCTCTGGTAGAAGCAATGCCAGCTAAGGAGCGAGACAAAGCAGGACGCGCGCTCATTTCACTACCTCCAGATGCTGATACTGGTAACAATAACAACATCAAGGTATTTAACGGGGAAATCATGTGGAACCCGGAATACTTAGCTTTCTTCTCCGGTTTTGATGGCCAAAATAAAGACGAGCGTGCATTCCAGCAGACCTTCGCTACGAATGCTGACGGGATTTGGGAAGATCCCCTATCGCCCCCTCTTAGCGATATGGTTCCAGTATCAGTTGAAGAAGAAAAAGCAGACGACATGGAGACTTCCACTGGCGTGTGGGTTTAAGGTTTTCATTCTTGAAAGAAAGATAGTTCTATGGTGCATGCTCTGAAACACAGCGCGATCCCTAAATGGTTTGTCCGTATATTGCTGGCCGTTATATTGGCTAGTGTAATCACGAATATTTCAGCCATAATGCAGGCTCAAGTTTCGCATGCATGGGCGCCTTTTGGTCTTGATAAGATTTGTGATGCTCAGTATAGTATGTCGCCTCCGGGGTACTCTGACTCACCAGAAAACCATGGGCATAAGGTAAACGGAACTGATGTCTCCCCTAGTAACACCTCATATAAGGAGATTCAAGATCCTTGGGGTGCCTATGGGACAAGTGGGTATGACTGGGTCGTGTATGAGACTTTCCCCTGCGATCCTGGTGATACCGCGCAACGAACTGCGGGCAATATTATTGCAAACTGGCTATTTGGGTGGTTAGCGGCCATGCTGTCGTTAATCCGAGCGTATATCACCGTTCCATTTTCTTCTGATCTCATTACTCCCTTCATCTCGTCAGACATCGTGAAAAATATCTTCCGCACATTTGATGAGAAGATCATTCAAGCAGGGGTATTGAGCCTTATTATGTCTCTTGGCATGGCGTGGATACTATTCACTATTCACCGTAATGGATTTAAAATTACCGTTTCTAGGATTATCGGTTCTATTGCAGCATCATCCGTTGCGGCTGCTCTTGTCTCTACCCAAATAACATCTAACCTATACACAAACGGCAATAAAATTGCCTCAGACATTAGTCTCATACCCGCTGCCGCTGTTGCAGGGAACTGTAGTAGCGGTGGCGGAGAAGACGCGAATACAACCGTGAAGTGTATTTCTGGTGTATTCTCCTCTCGTGTTATAACACCCGTTTATATGTATGGTGCTATAGGTGAAAATAAAGGAGACGAAAAAGCTAAATTCATCTCCGGGCCAGGCAAAACTCCAGAAGAGCTTGGTCCTGGCTCCGAAGTAATTTATAACAAGAAATCTAACAGTTATATCTCTGACGATAAGTTCCTGGTGTTTGACACGGGAGGTCAAGGAGACGCAGTAACTATCAAACTCCCTGATGCCGGAGTGGTACCCACCGTAAATTCAGATAATCCAACATGGAGCGAATACATGCGGTGGACTAGCTCCTACACCACTGCCGAAAAACAGGCAATCGATGCTGGCGAGATCCAAGCTTGCTCGCTTACTACCATGCCTTCCCTAGAGAAACTGCATGAACAGGCAGAAAAAACCCCTGATCTGTGCACTAAAAAATGGCAGGTACGTGCAGCGTTGCTGTACTCCATGGCAGCCGGTGGCGGAGGATACCAGACGGCGGCAGGCAAAACACCATTCGCCGACCGTCTACCAGCAGTTGCTACAAACTTCATTCCTACATACTTGATGGGTACTGCCGTAGCATTTCTCGGGATGCACCGCATGCTCATCAACCTAGACCTAATCTTCCTAGCTCTTACGGTTTGGTTCCGGTTTGCCCTCATGTCCGTCACTGGCAACTGGGGAAACTTTAAATACATCGTAGGTGATCACGGTATCGTTGCCCTCAAAATCATAGGGCTAGGACTAGTGCTCTCCGGTGTCGTACTCGCGCAAGGAATCGTCTACAACGTTTTCGAAGAATCCCCCATTCTTGGAGGAATGTCACTCTACGCACGAGGCGGACTCACCGCAGCAGTTACCCTCCTCGCATTCATCACCTGCTACATCCTCTACTTCCGAGGCATGCGCCGCATCATCAAAAACAACGAGGTCCTTGCCCGCGCTCAAGCAAAAACTATTGGAGGCCATGTAAAAACAGCGACAGTCAAAACCCTCAATACTGGCGCCGCAGCAGCAGGCGCAGCTATGACAGGCGGCATGACCGCAGGACTCACCGCTATTGCGATGCAAGTCCTACAGAAATCCAAGCAAAAAGAAAACGAAGAACTCGATTTGGAGAAGAACTTCGCTAAAGGTCACACCCGAGGGTCTGAACAACAACGCTCCCGAGACGCAAAACAGCGCAAAGCATCTCTCCAAAACATTGCAAAATCACAAATCAGGGACACACAACCCCAATACCACAACGCCCTGGACGACGCATTCAACACCGCCGACGAATACGAATCCCTCAACGAACAGATCGGAGATGTACAAAAACAACACAATATCAAATCAGCAACCCTCGCAAATACTGCCGAGCAGCAAGAAATCGAACAGAAAGCAGCCAATACCAAAAAAGAAAACTACGCCACCCAAAAAGCTGAACACGATGCTAAACTTCGCGAGCGCGTCAATATGCTCCTGGGATCACAACAGCAATACGCTGACTCTGCCGGTAACCCCGTCATGGGCCCGAATGGTGTACCACTCACCTACTCAGATAAACTCAGCGAAGCATCTCACGCACTTGCTCAAGCTCGCAGTGCACAAGCACAAGCAGAAGCTAAGCTCAAGCAGTACCTCTCAGACACCGACCGTAACGTCATGCATCAGCTGAACTATGACAAGAACGGTCAAGCAGTAGACGTGACAGTTACCGATTTGGCTACCGGATCAACTCGCACAGCACCTGTCAGCGAATATGATCACGATTTCTCTCAAGCCAATCTCTTCAGCACAGCAGAAGAATATTCCGCTTACCAGCAACTTAAAACTGCACTGGATACTGCGACAGGAAGCGTACGTGAAGCTACCGAAGGGTACGAAGCTCTTGCTAATAAACTATCAGGAGTTAACGGATTCAAAGCAGACATGTACACCCCTTCCATTGACGCTGCTACCATCGCTCAGAAATATAATCTGTCTACTGATGCAGTTGCCAACCTGCGAGTATCCTTCGATGAGTCTAAACGACTTAACGACCTCCGGGCAGAAGCACAATCACAGGAAAACATAGCCCGACGAGCCGCAATGACGGCACGTGACGATCTCAAGAAAGAGGCCGCAGCGCACACCAAGCACATGACAGATCTCACCGCCGCACTCTCGCAAAAGGATAAAGAATACCAGCTCAGTGCTGATCGAGCTAAAAACCTCGCATCCCGCATAGACCAGGCATACACAAATGGAGGAATGAAAAACATCATGCAAGAAGTAAGTTCAAAGAACCCTTACACTATCACAACCGAAAACCGGTCAGTGACCCTCACCGGAGAAAACCTCCGCGCCGCAACAGAAAAAGCCCTCAACGAAGCACGCAAGCAAGCCAATCTCAATACCCCTCCCAACACCCCCCGAATCGAACCCTAATACGAGAAAATAGTCACCTCTCAAGAGCCCCAGCGTGGTTTGCGCTGGGGCTCTTCCCATAAGCCCATGTCTATACAACCCGCGCTCGCTGTTGGGTTTTAGTCCGATTGTAGTAAATATGTATATACTAAATTAAGAGTATTGTCTGTGTGTCTAAGGGATTGTATGGCTAAAACAAAACATGTGCTTGCATTGGGATGCGCCTCTATCATGTTGTTTTCGGGGTGCACCGTAACTACTAACTTCAGCAACATAGTTGGTGGGGCACAGAAAGAGAATAGTTCTGCTGCAAATGTTGCTGCTGCAAACTGTTTCAAGAAAGCGGGTTCTTCAAAAGGTAGTGGAAATCTAGGGGACCAAAATCATCTTAGTGGTACTAGTGATAGGTTGTCTGAAGATCAGAATAAGGTAGCGCAGACTATTGTATCAGTGGGCCAGAATCGTGGTTTATCAGAGAAAGCGCAGGCTATCGCTGTAGCTACTGGGTTGGTGGAATCTGATCTGACGAATATTAACTATGGTGATGATATTCATGGCGTGACTAACCCAGATGGTACTGCAACGTCTTCGATAGGTGTTTTTCAACAGCAGAAATGGTGGGGTTCTGAGGAGGAACGTACGAATGTTTCTCGCTCTGCCGAAATATTCTATGAGCACCTTGAGGCAATTGATTGGGAGTCCATGGATGAGGGGGCGGCTGCGCAGAAAGTGCAGGGGTCTGCTTTTCCCAGTAAATATGGCCAGCGCATGTCAGAAGCATACGATATCGTGCACGCTGTTTCTTCGTCTTCTAGTGGTGAGAAGAAAGATAGTGGTAAGGATGGCGGGGACTCCAAAAAGAGCGGCGGAGATATTTCTGCACGCAAAGCAGGGTGCAATACCCCTAAAGGAGGTATGCAGCATGTGGAGACTAATGGGAAAGATACATATCCAGTGAAGTTTACACCGACGGAATCGGAAAAGGCAGCTTACTTCCGTGATGAGCCTGATCCATGGGGTTCTTATAAGGGACAGTGTGTGTCTTATATACTTTGGAAACTCAATGAAGCTCATGGAGCTACAGTAGATAATCCCATCAATAAGGCTTCCTTTGGTATGGGGGGTGATGCAAATGCTAAAAACTGGGACGATATCGACCGTAGCTTCGCTACTGTGGATAAGAACCCAACACCAGGAGCTATCGCGCAGTTTGAACCTGGCACGCTCAATGGAGCTGTTGGGGGTTATGGGCACGTAGCTTGGGTTGAAGAGGTAGATGAGGGTGCGGGCCGCGTTCGCATTAGTCAATATAACTCTGAGCCGTTGCAATACAACGAAGTCTGGATCGATAAAGATGCAGCGTCTAGTTACATTCACGTCAAATAAGGGAAGGAAAATAAAACCATGAGCGTTCCAACTAACCAGCCCGAAAATAATAGTAATGAGGAAGGAACCCAGGAAGAAAAAGCCGAAGTAACGCCAGCGGCTCGAAAACTTATTATCGCCCTCATCGCAGTGGGAGCTGTCCTCATTCTTCTCCTCGTGTATAGTTTTCTCACCCGAGGAAAACATCAAGACTCATCTTCAGCACCTACAAGCAGTAATAACGTTATCCATAATCAGCCTACCCGCAACCCTACAACAGCCACAGCATCCCCGGTTTCTACTGGCAATGGAAAGATTGGAGGGAGTAATGTAAATGCTCAGCCGCACTATGATGCTGCGGCAGCGTCGGTGGCTAATTTCTGTAAGGCATGGGCTACCGCAGACCAAGGCAAAGAGGTAATGCTTCAAAATATCAAACCTTACGTCACTGAAGAAATTCTCGAAGGCCTTAAAGACACCGACGCCCGTAATCTCACCACAGATCGTCCTACTTTAACCAATATTGTTATCAACCCAGTCTCGGGCACAGAGCGTACCTACAACGCCTACTGTGTGTACAACCGTGAACCTATGCCCCGCTATGGAGGAACTTTTACCAGTAATGATGGCTCAAACTGGGTGCTTACAGAACCAAATGATCCTCTCACTGACCCTCAAGTTCTTCCCGACAACCGCCCCGAGCCTCAGCGCACCAGCGAATACAAACTCAACTAAGTAAAAACTAAGAAGACCCAAGCATGAGAGTCTGCTTGGGTCTTCTCTCCTATATTTGCTGGTTCACATATAATATGAGAAAACTGGGTACCTCAACTATTACATGGAGAAACCCTCAAGAAAGGAACTATCATGAACTACAGCATGCATTGCACTAACGCATCAAACGGACTACCAGATAAAACCTTCACCATCACGGATCTTGAGGACGGAATAGCCTTAGCATCTCTCCCTGCCACCTATGCTTACAGCCCCCGCATTGACGAACTTGATGGTATTCAAGACTCTTATGTAGAGGCATCTACAGGCCGTCCAGCTACAGGATATCGTTGGTTCAGCGATGATCCTGCTCTTATCTCTCACCTCGGATATATCAAACCTAGCGGAGTCTCTGAATATCAAGACCCTCACACCACTCAAATCATTTCACTTAGCGACTATGCGCGCCTCCAAGAAGGAAAAATCACCTTTGAAGAACTCCAATCTACGGGGAAGGTATATAAGGTCCATGCGTCTCCGCTGGAGGCCACTGAAAGCCATTTACGAGACTACCTCATGTTTCGCAACACACAGCTTGCTCCCCACAACCAGATGCATCTAATCGTGACCTCATAGAAAGCTAACAATAATTCACGAGCCCCCTCCCCGGCTTACTTGTGGGAAGGGGGCTAATTTTAGGTATGAAAGTATCCTAGAAATGAATTTAGTATATACTAAAATATATAACCTAGTACTCTTATAAATGTGCGAACAAGGAATGGTCACTATTATTCAGATGAAGAAACAGAAGTCCAGCAGTAACTATAAGACAACCGGCTGGATACGCGCCTCCAAGGTTATGCGCATATTTATCACAGTCGTAGCGATCTTCTGTACACCTATTGCAATGCTAATTTTCCGTCCCGCCCTCACTCCTTTTGCGGTAACCTTCTTATGGGGCATGTGGTGGTTGTGGAGGCGTTTCTTCCTGAACTTCGAAGAAAACGAACGGACTCGCTTAGAAGAAAAGTAAACTCAAGCTAACGAGCTAACGGAGGGTCTATGAGGTCCCTCCGTTAGCCTCATCAAGACCGAAGGCACCCCATAAGGAATATGTATATACTAAAGAATATGGGAAACACACTGAATCGCCGAAAAATCATTATCACAAAACCAGTCGAGAACGACTACCTTGACGAAATCTTAGATCCTGATGAAGAAGAATACGCTGAACCCCTTGAAGAAAATCCTGTATACAGTGAGGAGCAAACCCAACAAGGCTTCCGCTACTCTGCATACGCCGCAGCTTGTGCTATAGCACTTATAATCCCAGGATTCTCACTTCCTGCGATATTCCTTGGGACTTTCTTCATTCGCCGCGCACGTAAAAACGGCAACCCTGCCATTGTCGGTAGCATCATCCGCGTACTAAATATCGTAGAATCCATTATTCTTGCCATCATCCTTATCATCGCAATCATAGGAGGAATACTCTGGTATCAAGATCTAGAAAACCAACAACGGCAACAAATTCCCTATAGTACAAGTTCTACCCAACCGACCCAGCAGCAATATCAAACCCATATACCTACAAAATAAGAAATCCCCTTGTCACAATTTCACATGACTGCAAAATAGAAGAAGCCCATCCCCGCCAGATATTCCATGGTGGGGATGGGCTTCTCAGTGTCTTGTTTACTTAGAGAGAATCGAAAAAATCACAGAAATAACTTATCCGCGTTGAACCTTGAAAAGCTCTACAGAACCATCATCACGGACACGACGTACCCGGAACCCTCCTGACTCACGAACCGGATTCCGACGAGCATAACGACGCCACACGAACAGAGGCACAGCGCCCCAGGCCACCAGCAACCCAACAGTCTTCACAACATCACCAGCGACAACGTTACCGCTCTGCGCCAACAAGTCACCCACAGGCATCACAATACCAAAGGTCACAAACATGAGCACAAAGAACGACAGGATAATAAACACCCACCGCACCCACGCACCCACCGCACGCGCAGACTCATAAGCAACACCAAAAGCAGCACCACCAAGATCCACACCAGCAGCCGCACGCTCAGACACAACACCCTCAGCAGGTGCAGACACTACAGGATCCGCGCTCGCCGAACCATCGTCCTCATATGAAGACCAAGCCGGTTTACGAGACGCATCATACTCAGCGCGCGCAGACTCATCCGAAAGAACCTTGTACGCTTCATTCAGTAACTGGGCCTCATCCTCAGACCCACCCATATCCGGGTGCGCCTTACGCATCTTCTTACGCCACGCGTTTTCAATATCCTTACGATGCGCGTCAGGGGAAACCCCAAGTACCTTATAGTAATCAACCATAGTCTTCACCACGGTTATCATTCCTTCCAATTCTCATAGTAAACAAAACACGGGTACAGCCAATAAAGCTATACCCGACACAAATAAGTATATACAAAACCACGACCATAAACCAGAGCAACACACCCAAACCAAAAAAATTTTAGGGGAGCACCCCCAAACAGGCGACACTCCCCCAACCAAAAACAGAGAGCCCTTTACACCCAATCACCACCCCTCAAACCAAACTCAGCCTCCCCAGAACTCAAACCAGAAGAAGACGACCCTCCAGAAACCACAGAACCAGCAATACTATCTACAGCAGCGACATAACCAGAATCTGCGCTCGCCGCTGAGGATAGATCGCGTAGATGTGCAAGCTCTTCAGCTTCGGCCTCAACTGCTTTTTGTGCAGCTATTTGAGTAGCTTCAGATAACAACACATGGTCACGTATTGTAAGCACATGAGCTACGAGCGTCTTTCGTGGTTTCCTCACCCCACGCAAAATCTCCCAACGTGAAGAAACTAGATCTCCTGCTGAAGCGCGATGTAAAAAATCACCGTAAATCACACATTCGCCTGTGTCTAAACCGCGAAGATAAGCAGCATCAATAACTGGTTTAGTGTCGGGCGTGCTCAACGATTGATCTCCGCGTGCCCCAGCATCAGGATCTAAAATATGGTCCTTTTCTCGACCTGTATATGTCTTCTTCATAGAGACACGTTTAGGTAACTGGGGGATAACCCATTCTGCTGTATTTGAATCCACCTTATGAAGAATATATGTGGATCCCTGGCCGGTAATCTGATTTGCGAATGACTCTCCGCTACCGGCTTGCTCACGTTCACCCATGGCGATGATATCTGCGTGGGCTTGAGTTGAGATAAGTAGCCTGGCTCCCGATGAACGGGATTGTTGGAGCATGGCGTCGAATCCGGTTTTTCCTGCGTGAGTAAATTCATCAACTGCAAGTAGCCAAGGTTTTTCATTGCGTTCTCCGGCAAGTTTCCCAGCTATACGTTGTATGTCATTCATGACGAGAGCAGCAATAAGACGCGCGAGCTCTTTATTGGCCAGCGAGTTGAGAGAAATAACGACGAAGGCGTTTTCGTTCAAAGCTTGTTGGAGGGAAAATGATCCTTCTCCGTCGGGGCGAAGACTTTTGCCTGCGGCCGTTTCGACAATTGTTTTGAGCTGCGCAGTAATACCTGAATAGCTGCGCGGCTCCTTTTTTATTTCCAGCCCGAGTTTATAGGCGTCATCACGCAGTTGCCGGTGCGCGGGGTCTTTAAGATGTCGATTTATATAGTTATCGAGTGTAGGAACGTCCAGAAGACTGTGAGCAGATTCCAGGTATGAATATGTGACAGTTTCGCCTGCCTCTTGAGCAGTTATTGGACCAGTGGTATTGAGGACTTCAAAAATTATTTTGAGCGCATACTCAGCAAGATTTCGATAGTAGACTTCTCCCCAGTCTAAAGACCTGACTACAAGTTCCATTTGCGACCGCGCATCAGTTACTGAAGCAAGAGGATCGTAATGCCCTACTTCTTGCCCAAGAGACCATTCATAAACTTTCGTGCCGTAGGCTTCCCCAAGTTGTTTGATAGCTGCACGATACTTTGGGTCTCCTTTCATGTCGATAATGATTCCAGGAAGGTTACTCTGCATATAAGCCCGAACGAATCGCAGTAACGTTTGAGATTTTCCAGATCCGGTCTCGCCGAGAGCTAGCGCGTGGAGAATATCTTCCATACGCTGATACACGGGGCCTCCCCGTGAATATTTATCGTTTTCTACTCCGTAGACAATACAGTTTTCGGGACTGAATTTACCTGATTCGATTCGCTTCTTCCACCAGAGGTTAGAAACCAGATATTGCCATATTGTCCGAGTGTATTCATGTACGTCTAAACGCTTGTAAGCGGGCTGGCTGAGGTATAGGCGCAACCATAGAATTATTCCCCAGAAGACACCAAATCCTATTCCTCCAAGGAATTGCAAAGAAGCGGTGAAGTACCATGATTCAATGATATTTGTCTTCAGATTTCCAATCTCTGAAGTAATGCCTGTTATCGCAGCTAAGAGAGCTAGAGCCCCTATAAATCCTACAAATATTTTCCAGGGTTTTGACCAAAGCTTTTTATAGAATCCGTAATGGACCCAGACCATGATAGGTAGCGCTAAGGGAAATACCACAGATGTTATCCCTGCTAGAGCAAATAGGGAATAGATAAGCCCCATAGATGGGCGATAAAACGAGTATGGGCGACCCATCTTCTCTATATCATTATCCGTGATACTGCGTAGAAGGAAACGTGCCATCTTGAGTTTTCCTTTCAGATAGAGATATTGGGCGGCCTATAACCGCCCAATATCCAGGTATTCACTAGTAGTTACTCGCCATACTGTAGAGCATCTTCTGCATCATCTTCATGAGACTCTTCACTATCATCTTCATGTGCAGAATCGGTAATGTAAGCGTCTTCTTCAGATGCATCTTCAGCAGATGAATCATCCATATCTTCTTCATCAGGATCTTCTTCGGGGATCGCTAAAAGGCCGCCGGTTCGAGACCAGAACAAAGCTACCGATGATTCCATACCAGAATCTTGAACATTCTCAGAGCGCAAGTATCCATCTTCGTCCTTTTCCCATACTCCAAGAATAGGGTATGCATTCTCACCCAGATCTGAAGATGCATCCCCAATAAATGAGTGGAAACGCTCAAGAGTATTGTTCTTATACCCTGTTGCGCTTTTGAATCCTAAAAGATTAGCGATCTGCTTAGGAGTCATATCGCTTGCATCTGAATAGATATCGTGCACCTTTTCTAGGTCTTGCACGTACTTCTCGTATGCTTCCACAAGATTTTCACGGCTCTCTGCAAGTGCCAAAACTTCATCAGAGGCATCAATTTTTAGCTGTAGAGTTACCTTATCCGCACCATTTTTCAGAGAGGTAACAATAACGGAAGATGCACTCTCTAGATTAAGTAGGTACATGCTGATAGAGCCACCATGAGGGTACTCGCCTTCAGCCTGATAAGCTCCTTCAGGAAGTTTCGAAATGATGATGTCACATTGATTATTACTCATGTAATAAGCATATACTAATTTTGTCGGGAAGGCTTCCCCCGTTTCCTCCATTCTTGTGAAAGATCAACGGTTCCTGATGATGGGAAGCCCATCATGAGAGCGTTCCTATGAGGGGATTCCCAGATGCTATTTTTCCCATCTGATGATGTGCACATCACTTTGAGACCAGATGTCACATCCCAAAATACGGAGCGGCGAGAAAGATAATCCTTGTACTTTGTTGGCATTGGAGTAGTGACTCCACCAGAGTATAAGCATATACGAATAAGTGCGTCCGAGGAATACCACATCATGCCGTATGGGTATTCTCCTGAGTGCATGCTGATACCTAAAGTCTCACATGCTTTGAGAAGACTATTTACAATGCGTTGAGATTGGCAAAACCATAGTTGTCCCATCTTAGATTCTTGGAATTGTGAAATCTTGACGACATAACTTTCTATAGTTCCTTGGCGTCGTTCAATTTCAATCCCCCACTTTTTTTCTCGATTTTGAGGATCAATAATGCCAAGATCGGGAACGTGGGGGTTCTTACCTACAGTCCATACCTTTTGAAGACGTTTCGAGGTCAAGAATCCTGTGCCGTCAAGATGCCTGATGTCTGATTCGAAGGCTATCTCAAATCCATGTCGCGCAAAGATAACCGCTATATCATTGATAGATAGCCTATGGTTGATTTGACTTAAGTTTTCTTCAGCAACTTTAGTAACTGTGCGCTCATCATCTTCATATCCTGGAACCTCCCAGTACCCCAAAATGTCTTCATGGGCGGCTTTTTGAGTAATTCTCCAAACCGTTACCTTACGCTCTGAGAGCGTATTCGAATCAAAATCTCGAAGATAAGCATCTGCCTTAAGGCTTTTTACGAGCTTTTCCGTTTTAAGATATCCCAGGGCTTTATTGACGGAAGATAACGAACAACCGAGCCATCCTGCGATCTGAATATCTCGTGCCCAACGTGTGCGTGCTAGGAACTGAAGCAGGCGGAGATGAAACTCTGTGAAGTGAATCTGAGTCATCTTTTTCTTCCCGCGCTTTTCGACGCCTAGATATACGGGGCGTTGGCTAATAGTGCTATTGATCGACATGATACAGATAGTACCTAAATATGTATATTATCTCTACTTCCCTCAATATTTACTGACAATACAGTCTATGAGTCGCCCTTGAGGTCGTTTCAGGACAAAATAGGAGAAATTTCGCGCAAGGAAGGAAGAAGAGGAGTATATGAAGGGGGTTTGGGGCGTAAAGTTAGGGTGATTTAGGCGTGAGAGGTTTTTGCCGTTTAGGGAGCTTTATGGTTCATGAAAGGAGAGTGGTTTCGGCGGACGTTGTTCGGGAAGAAAATAGGGCGGGGAGAAGCTAGAGGGTGTTTTTTGCGTGGATTGTTGTGAGTGTTTGGGAGGGGGATGAAGTGTTTTTGTCGGTGTGAGGTTATGGATGGGATTGTGTTTAGTGTGTGAGTGGATTATGGTTTGTGTTTTTGAGGTCGGGTATGGTTTTGGTGTGCTGTTCTTAGGTGGTGTGTGATGTCGAAGTGCTAGTTTGTGTCTGGATAGGCGTTTTGTGTCTCTTGCAAAAAGGGACATATCTGTATTTATGCTTAAATTCTGTGTGGAAGTAGTGCATACTGGAAGAGCTAATAAGTTTTCTAGAATGGGGTGTGAGGATTTTTGCTGTGTTGGAGTTTTGAAATATATCAGGTTGCAAGAAGGTTAGGTGTAACCCTAGAAGACGTTTCAGCGATAATATTCTCGTGTGAATCTGTGAAGCATCTTCGGGTGCATCTTTATGAATATTCCAAAGATGGTATTCGGGTACTTCTTGATACTACTGGTGGCGATAAAAGGATTGTGCAGATAGATTATCTTCACCACCCCCCTGAAAGGGAGATCGAAGGATGGGCATTGACAAACTCTGCCTATGTTGCTCTTACTGAGCTAGAAACTACCATGAGTGAGATTCAGAGAACCCTTGAAGAAGGTGAGCCGTTAGCAGCTCGGGAATATCGAACCGTATACCGAGGAGAAAAGCTCGACGTTGTTGTCAATGAATCAAATCGAGTTATTGTAACCATCAAACCCTGCGGTGAAGCAGCAACTACTAAAAATTCTGTTGCTCATTTCTCTGGGGGAAGCCCCATAGGCTCTATGCCCCAAGATGTTAAGGAACTGAAAGCTCGTGCAGAAAAAGTGGGTATGAAGGTGGAGCTTACAAAGGCAGGCCACTACAAAATTTGGAAGAAAGTCCGTGGTAAAGGAAAATCTGTGACGATACCATCCACCGGGTCTGATAACTATCGTGGTCTGCGGAATAGTATTGGCGAGATTAAAAGAGTCCTTGGAAAAGACCTGCGTAACTATTAGCACAAACATGCCAGCGATAAGTGACAGTATAGTATTCGTAAAGGGACATAACTGCTAGAGTGCATGTGTGTGCCGCGCATACGGTAGATGATGAATATATCACTTGTACATCACCTATACCGAAAGAGCACGGCTGTGACTATCACATTTCCCTCCCCAGCCCTTTTACCCAAGTTAACCTCTTCAAACATTGACGTTTTCGAGGTGCCAGTAAGAACCCTAGCAAAGCATACAGGCGTTATTGCATGCGGAAAATTCTCGGAAGAAAAATATCGAGTATCTATCCACCCGTCAGTTACGGAATGCATCAACCTAGAAGAGATTGCTTGCGCGATGGAATCAAATCTCGCTTTAGTCGGAGGAGAAGAATCATACGTGTACGGCTGGTGGCGGACTCGTGCAGATGAAAGCACAATAGACACGGTACGCCGTCTCATCCTCAACAAGGGTATTACTGTAGCTCTCCAATGGGTACAGGAACACCTGGACCGAAAAGCAATAATCGTACGTTGCTCGGGAGGATGGTACGGAGATGTGGAAGGCATCAGCTTCGGAAGCGGCAACATGGAGTCTAACCAATCCTCTGCCCAACTCTTTATCCAGATCGTTGAAGGTGACTTCTCAGATATTGCCCTAGAGAAGAAATCTTCTTCCACGCATGAGTGGGAACGCGTAGCCTCCATTGACGTACCCAACAGCGACATCCCTGGTTCTCTGGAGCAAATATTAGAAGGGTTTGAAGTTGAAATCTCTGAAGCAGGCGACTTCACGCTAGAGCCAAGTATTAAAATCTAGCGACCTCATTGCAGGCTCGCAGGCAGGGCGGTTATACCAGTTGAGGTATAGCCGCCACCGAATATATTTCAAAAAGGGACATACCTAGTAACACTGGTATTTTCGGGGCTAAAACTGAGGGAAGATGAAAGTGCCTTGAAAGCAATACACCAACCCTTCAAAGGAAGGCACACACCCATGACACTGCTAAACAAAATCCCCGAATACGGAGATCAGGCACAACTCAAAGAACCCGTGAAACCGGGGATGCTATACCCCATCTCAATAGGAGAGATGAAAACCGGAAAATTTGGCGGCGCACCAACCTGGTGCAAGGAATTCAAAATCAGCGAAAATAAGCTTCGAAATCTCATGAGGCACGATGCACGTATCCGCCCATGGCTTCTACGTCACGGACGTAATGGAATTGTCGCCCACGAAGACGAAATGAACAGTCTGATGTTCCGATACGGCATCAAAAAACGACGCCACAAGCCCAGCCACAGCTAGACAAGCATCTGTAGCAGGGATAATAGAAACCGAAGAAAAATAAGTAAGGAAGTAGCAAACATGGCAACTGCAACTATTATTCGCGTCCCTCGTAGCAACGCGCAACAGTACATCTCCCCCGAGGCTTTAAAATATCATCTGCACGAAGAGCTCGTTCTCAAGAACATTCGCCAGATACGACCAAAGGCTAATCAGGATAATAGCCCTTTATCTCCAACCGACCACCCCGGCCTCTGGTCACCGCCGGTACTGGAGACCTCTTATCGAGCTACCGTTTTTGTACCCTCAGCTAACCGAGAATGGTTCGTTCGCCTTGAAGACCTTGAAGAAGTCCCAGCTAACTCTGAAATCCCCCTGAGCTACACAGCCGAGGCATATGATCTAAAATCACCTGACCGTGCCGTGATTACTTTCTAAGACCAAAAGCATAGCTTACCCGCCCGCCGCGAGCGCGTGTTTTGTTTTCGTGGTGGGTGGGTGAGCGCCCCCCTTTGTCTGTCGTTGGGTTGGCAGGTGGAGGGGGTTTTGTTTTGTGACGCGTTTATTGTGTGGTTCCTGTGTGTGGGGAGTTGGTGGGGTTATGATGGTGGTGGGTGGCCCCCTGTATCTCGTGTTGAGCTTGATGGGTGTGGTGGGGGCTGCTCGCTGTGAGAGGAGAGTTATGTCTAGTTTGGATTATGGTTTGTGGAATTTGGTTGCTGTTGAGGTGGTTGCTCCTGATGGGTGGCGTGAGTCAGAGGATTTGCGGTTGAATGGGCGGGATGTGAACTCGTTGTTTCCGTGTCGTTTGCCGAAGGGTCATGAGTCTGTGATTCGTGTGTTGCCGGTTCAGGCGGTGGAGTATTTTGTGACTGAGGTTGCTTATACTTTGGGTAGGGTTCCGTTGGATCGTCTGATGGATGCTCGCCGGGTGTCTGAGTTTACGGTAAGCCAGGTGATGGATGCGGCTAGAGATAAATCGAATCTTATGGGGTTTCGTACTCAACCTTTGGGTTCTGATCCTGATGTGGAGATTTTGAGTCCTTTGGGTCTTGGTTCGAGGGTTTTCGTGCGCAGTATTATTGGGTATGGGTGTGACTCTACGGAGGAGCCTCCTTATTCTGTGTTTCAGCAGCCTTTTATTGCTTGCGATGGGTATGCGCCTTTGCTGGGTCGGGCTCGTAATATTTTGGATAAGACTTCGCGGAGTACTTTGCCAGGTCCTGACCCTATTACCGCGCTCGCTGATGCTGGTTTCTATTATCAGGCTGCTAGTGAGGTTATGCCAGCGTTCATTATAGGTGAGCGTATGCAGCGTTAGTTTTCTTTTTCTCCTTTGTGGGGATAGGAAGAGTCCTGGCGTAGTGTCCTTAAGTGAGTCGGGGATGGCATGTTGGGGTATTGGGAGGGGCGTTTCGTCTCTCCCTTCTTTTTGTGCGTTTTCGGAGAGGGACATTCTTAAGGAGGGGTCGGGGGCGTGTACCTTCCCGAGGTGTCATAGTTGGGGAAGAACCCTAAGGATTAGTGAAGGAGGATGACCTTATGACCGAGCAGGTACGGGCACCTGAAGAACTAGGGCGAGCGCTGCTTGAGATTAGTCGTGCGCTCTTGGAGGCTTTTGGTGCTTTTGTTGATGAGTCAGAGCCTTGTGACACTGTGAAGGCGCGGCGTGCGTGTGTGGATTTTAGGCGGGAGGTTGAGCGTTTGGAAGCGCTTGGTAAAAGTCTCAGTGGCGGGGATCAGGCCGCACTTGAGGGTCATGGGGAAAGGTCGGCCTAAAACCCTGGGCGCCCCCATGCAAGGATGTGCTCGCTGCCGTGTTGGTGGCGATTCGGGTTTCTGGGGTGAGCGCGGGAAGTTTTGGGGTGTGGGTGGTGTGGGTGGTGGGGTTGGTGGGGAGTGGAGTTTTGTGTCCGCCCACACTTGCACAAACGCTAACTATATAATATAGTTAGTTATATGAGGGGCTTACAGATTCCCTACAGGGCGAACAGCCCGAGAGGAACAGATAACACCCCCTCCCCCGACATCTACGACACAGAATCACTACTAAAAGGAAGAGTCGAAATGACCTACAAGCCGCTGTACAAATGGGACTCCCCCGACGCACCCGACCACAAAAAGGTCGATCAGCTGCAACCCTACATACGGGAGTACCTGAACGTCGGGAAGTGCTCAGGTGATGAAGTCTTGAATACCGACGTTGGGTTCACAGTATCCCATCGCCTAGCCGTATACCTAGCACTAGATAAAGAAGTGCAGGAAGAGCTAGAGCACCTAGGAAAATTTAACGGGCAGACGCTAGAAACTCTCACTCCAAAAATCGACCATAAGCTACACGTGTGGGAAGCCTACGTAGATATTGAAGGTAACTCCTGGGAGAAGCTGACCGAAAGCCTGGAATCCATGCAGAAAGCCCTCGATCAATTCCAGGAATACGACCCCGACCCATACAACCCCTTCGTAAGGGGTAAGAACGAAATTCGAACCGGAATCCGGGGCGGAGTTGCCATCTTCGCGGCCTAAACTACAGAAACACTAAACGAAGGAAGAGGCCAAATTCTAATGGCACATTTGAAAATTCACTACATCACTGGTGGTTACCACCATATTATGCTAGGTAATAAACGGGTGGGGACAATAGAACGCTGCCAAGGGGGTTACATACCCCCTCGGGATGGCACATGGTTTGCCTATAAATCACCGTCCACTACTGATGATCTAGAACCCCAATTCCATCGGTTCAGTAATAGGATTGCAGTAGGTATGACAATGAGAGAATGCTTCAAAAATTTTGCAGAAAGTATCAAAAAGGATCCCAAAGAACATGACTAAATACACCACCACCGTATCTTCCTAAACTTTCAACTGCGCACAAAATACTAGGACAAGGAGAAGACTATGGTACAAGAAAAGGAATCTACAACAATCTCCGAGACCAACCCCTATACCTTCAGCGGGTGGGATAAGGCTCTAGACGATCTTCGGGAGACTCAAAGGAAAGCTCTTCTATACTTCGGACAAAAAGCCTATCGTGGTGAAGATGGTCATACCTGTGTAGACATCACATGGGAAGAGCTCAAAACAGAATTCAAGCTCAACGAGGATGCGCTAGACGCCATTATTATGCAACCGCTGATACAGGCCGGGTACTTGAAATATCATGACGATCTCTGGGACGAGTGCAACGACGAAGTCATCGAAATATACCGTCTACTTACTCCATCCCACGAGCACCGCTAGCAGCCTATACGGCTATGCACGAAACCGCACGCCCTATGCAACAACACAAGATAAGGATCATCATTTCGCCATGGAAAACCAAGACCACGAAGAACAGCAAGAATACGTCATCGACCTTCAAGGGCTCAGCGAAGTCTTCCTGAAGCTTGCCCAGGACCTCACCACAGGATTCACTAACCACCTGGAGCAGCTCAGGGAACATCTAGACGACGATACGCTCAACGCTCTTGTCGATAGCGCACCAAGCCAGCAGATCGCCCGCGTCACCGGCAACCTCATAACCATCGGCAACGGGATCAAGAACGGTCTCACTCAAGAACCCCCGAAGCTCTAACGGAACAAACCATTTTTAAGGAGGAAACTATGAGCTTACAATCCAAACAAGGGAAAGAAGAACATCGGACAGCTAACCCCTTTGTCGTGAGTGCTGTCCTGTTAGCGCTCGCTACAGGATTGTCTATACTGGTTTACCAATACCTTGACCCCGCAGAGCAGCGTGTTTTTCAAGATGCCTTTGCGGTATTTCTTCCTGCGTTCATTGTTCTAGGAGTACTGTTAGGTATCGCCGTTATGGCCCTAATTGTCTACGGTTTAGCAGCTCTGTGGCAGGGGAGTAAAGCCGGGCGAGCGTTTATCGAGATAGTGATTATATTTTTCGTAATCCAGGGAATTCTTCATCTTCTCGGATGGTAAACAATTCGAAGCAGGGAGAGATATACCATAAAGGAAACAGGTGAATAAAAATGGTGAAAATCAAGAACCTCCACAGCAATGAATCATCACAGAATGATTCTGCGCCTCCAGCCTATTACGAACACACGGTTTACGAGGAGCCCAACCATATTGGGCGTTACCACCGAGCCTGCGCCTATGTAGGCACGCTAGAACAAATCACAAACCATAGGAAGCGAACGGCTAACTCCCTGATGCGGGAGGCTATCTTACCGCAGCAAAGGCACGAGGGCTTCGGGTTCGCACCCGAATTACTAGGAAAAACTAAATTCCCCCGACGGCGCGTCTACACACTTAAAAAACGAGGGTACGACCAGCCAACAGTCTTTGACGGATACTTACTTTCCGCCGGATCGAAATACTGGATCCATTACCTGAACAATGGAATGCTGATTCCTAAAGAAACCTGGGAGGACGATATTTTGCAGCATTATTCTTCGTTATCGCCCACGGGATAATGGTAACCAGGAGAATAAAGAAATTGACCACGAAACTCCGAAACCCTAATAGAACAAGCTAATATTCACCCTAAGAGGCGCCCGATCACATAGTTTCTGACCGGGCGCCTTCACTATACTACTTCGGAAAGGGACATACCTCGTCTAACGCAGGTAACAACCACTCACCCATGACACTCTTAATACATAAACGCATGAAGCACTATCTGTAGTCCCCCGCTCAAGAAGGGAAACCCCCACCGTGGAAAACCTGCACCTCATCGACCGCGTACACGACATGACCGCCGTCGAAATCACCGCCCCCGCAAAATGGATAGAAAACGCAAACCTCTACGGCCGCACCGCATCCGAACTCTTCCCCCACGACGGAGGCACCAGCACCGCCGTCATCAAAGACACCAAAGTACCCCGCTACATCGCCGAAAACCTCCATACCCTGGGATTCATCACCAAGGAAGAATACCTCGCCACACCCACCACAGACAGCATGATTGACCTCGGAGCCATCCTCAAACGCGCTCGCGTAGACTTCGGTATTCAGGTGAACTTTCCGCCCCTCATCGCCTACTCCCTTGATGCTGAAGCGAACATAGATAAATGCGCGTATGCGGAAGACCTTCTCAAGCAAGCTCACCCCTACCTGGGGTATGCAGACCTGCTCGCCAAAGCGCGCGGCATTACCGCCCCCACTCTAGGAGCACACCAAGGCATAGAACTACTCAAGCGTGAAGGGTTCACCTTCCACAACGCAACCCATATCAGCCCGGCATACCTCATCGGTACCGGCTACTGCGGATACCCCCTCACCAAATAACACTGCATCCCCTGCTCTCTTGCTCACTAGAGCAAAAGGGCAGGGGAAAAACCAAAGATTCTGAAAGGGACATAAACCATACCCACAAGAGCGGCAAAACCCGCCCAACACCATAATTAGCCCATAAACACATGAAAGCACCCAAGAAAGAGGAGAAGCTCACCATGCTCCCCACCATCACCAACACAGAATTCGTGAACCATCTACACGAAATGACCCCAACCAACGACAACCAGCCCGCGCCCCAAACCGCAGAATCCAAAAAACTACGCGAACACCTCCTGCGCGCCACCGGAAAGAAAATAACCGCAGAACACTACGCACACCACCTCTGCAACCTCATCGGATACCCACTCGTGCACTACCCGCAACACCTCACCGAAACACTCATCACCAATCCCCATAACCCCCAACAGCTCAAAACACCCCTCGAACACACCCACACCTGGAGCCTCTACGAACCCTACATCCTCAACCACCCCAACGCCCTCACCACACTCCTCGGCAACGGCACCACCAAAACCTTCACAACATCCACCCTCCACAACGCCCTCACCCAAGCCAAAAACGAAGAACAAGAAGCCTACCAAAACGCCCACGAAAACACCCGCCAAGCCCACGCCAAACACGCCACCCTCACCGAAATCTTCTACACCACCCAACTACCCGCAAACACCCCCGCGCTCGCCGTCGGAACGTTGTAAAAAATACCATAGACATAGAATAATAGAAGCTGTATTATTCTAACTGTTGAGGGCGTACAACAGCATCCCCTCACCTAAAAAATTAAGAGAAAAGGAGAAATAATAATGGAATCAAAAAATTTTGGTTTTGCATTCGCCATTGCTTTTGCAATCGTATGCGCACTCTTTATGGTTATCTTCAACGTTATGCCTGTGCCTACCGTACCCGACAGCTATGACTATAAAACGGATCTCATCGGGCTATCCCTAAATCAGGATCAAGCTAGTCATGCTGAGACTAAAGGTTATGTGGCAGGTAATATAGTCTTCACCTACGGCAGCATCCAAGGTACTCAAGATTCTAAGCCCGAAATGTTCGCCTACTACCGATATAAAGATGAACGCGGGGCAGTCATGGATAAGCTAGTCCCGCGCGATCAAGTTACTATCAAGGAGGACTTGCCCAAAGGCAGCACATCTCACATAGAAGTCCATGTAGACTACAAGCGTGAAGCCACCCAAGCTGCCCAGAATCTCAAAGAAAATATCTGCAAGGGATTCAACGAACTTGGCATCAACGCCTGCGGATTCGTCCAAGAAAACGAGTACGGAGCACCCTATAAGCTCCTAATCGCTCTTGACGCTACTGAAGAATCCGAAAATGCAGGGCACACGGTGACTACACCATACCGTCCGAAGCAACGCACCTTCGTGCGACCACGCAACCCTAAAGTCAAATACTCGGACAACTACATCCCCACCGGGGATATCATCATTGATGACAAAGCCGCATGGCGCATCGACCGCGTACAACGCACCTTCGTTGATGAAGACCTCGCGAGCTACGGTGCATTCTACGGATGGGAAGGACAGTATATCTTCGAGATCACAGGTACGTATCTTGGGGAGCTTACTACAGAGCAGGTGGAGGAACTCGAAAAGGAAGCCAATGCGATCAACCATCCTGGTAAACGCATGGCACGCCGACCGAACCCATTCCGTCAGATCAACATACCTGAAAGCGTCAAAATGCCAGGGCATAAGGAATGAGTCTTCGATTAGGGCTCAAATAAGACTTATGTTTTTACCTGTATTGAAATTTTGAAGAAAGGAAGAAACAATGGAAAATATTAATTACTTTTTAAAAGTCTTACTAAGTATTTCACCGCTTGCGATTTTTATTTTATGCACCGCAGCAGGTGTGAAAATGGAAAAAGAATGCCCCGTGAAACTTACACCTGTTTATGGTGAAGGATTTAAAGTAATTAGATACACAAAAACTAAGGTGGGTCCTCCGTGGCTTATAATTAATACTTTTTTCGGTTTCCTTTTAGCAGCCCTTTTGATGTTTTTTAGCTTTGTTCTTCAGTAAGAAAGGAATTCAGAAATGTTTAAACTCTTCAAGAAATATGCAGTACTTGACGCTGTTGAGACTGGCCATTATGAATCATATTGCATGCGTGAGCAGGTTGCTGGTGGTTATGGTGGTTCTCTCTATGATGCTGAACGGGATTTGTTGACGACTTATTATAAGTCGAAGACCACGAAGTCAGGCATGAAACGAGTTGAACTTTCTGATCGGCATTGCAGGCTTTGGTGTGCTGCTGCGGAAGGGCTTCTTATTTTCTGTGTTCGAAGCCAAGGGAAACATGGTGTTGAGTATTGGAGTAAGATTCGTGATTTCGCGGTCATGTTGGATACACACCGCCCAATTTCAAGCGACATGTATAGAAGTTTGCCGTGCTTTCTTGAGGCGAAGCGGATTATCCGGCAAGAAGTTTCTTACCGCTCAGGTGCTATGACTGAGGAAGTTTCTGAATCTGCTTTGAAAAGGGTGAAAGAAATTAAAGAAGCGTGTGATTGGTTAAGTGCAGAAGGCGAGGAAAATAATGTTTCATAAGGTCTGTAAATGGTGTAAAAATAATCTGGATATAATTATTATCTTCGGCATATTATCATTTTTAGTCGCGGCGTTCATAATATGTTTTATTGCAAAAGATAAAAGGGAGAATATGTCTCCTGAGGAAAAAGCTGCCGAAGCAGCTCAAATGCATCATGAAGATGTGGAGGATATCTGTAGTTATCTGGGAGATAGGACCAAGGAGGATGGAGTTCGTACCGGTGTTGATTGGGATACAGAAGAATGTGTCTTAGTAACTCAGGTAAACCTCAAAACCAGCGGGGAAGACACTTCTCTTATTGGGGAGTACCGTGTTAAGGCTAAGGACTTGCAGGATGGCAATAAGCACTTTTTTGGTGGTTCCCCTGTGATCAAAGATGCTGAAGAAAAAGAGGTTGAAGAAAAAATCCAGAAGCTTTGTTATGAGGGTAAGCCCGTTCATATAGTCGATGGGCATGCTGAAGGTGTATATCAGAAGTTCCCTCAGGATAAGGATGATTCTGAGTATTCGGAGCAGCAGAAGCAAATCCGTAACGCACGCCTTCTAGATACGTCGTGTGAGCCTGGCTCTGTTCAAATGCGTGTGTGGGATGGTTCCGATCCTGGTCGTGCACCGTACCCAATTCGGGTTATCCCTTACTACAAGTAAAACGCACATTATCTAATAAGGAAGGAATTTCTGTTATGTCTATCGAGACCATTCTACTTCTAGTTGTTACCGCTGCTGTTATGTTGTGGGCTGTCAAGACAGGGTACATCAAGGCTTTGTTGGAAGGTTACATTTTTTCGTTTGCCGTTGGTAAAGATGATGACGGTGCGAAGGTTCCTGTGTTAAAACTTGAGCGGGGGTGGTGGTTCGGTCGTAAGTTTGTGGCCGAGTCCCCTATTAGTTGGGATATTCCTGTTTCTAAGAAACTTGTTTCTCATTTTCTGCTTACTAATCGGGAAGGATATGGGCAGCGGCTTGTCTCTTTGATGGCGGTTATACAGCAGCAGAACCAAAAGATTTTGTATGACGCTGCTACTCAGGATGCTTACCGACAGGCTTGTGAGCAGGTACAGGACGAATTAGAGAAAGTGTACCGTAGGGTTGTTTTTCTTTCTTTGGGTGCCGCCGAGGCAACAGGCGGTTCTCTGCATTATGTCCGTGAGCATCGTGCTGAGTTTGATAATACCCTCACCTTATCGTCTGTTAGGCGTCTTGGTATGGCTGCTCAGGACTTAGGTCTTCTATCCCGATCGGCCTATGAGAATTTCCTAGATTCATGCGAAGGCATGGATAAAGAAAATATTGTCTACCTGGATGAAGATGTACGACAAGAGATCATGAAGTATGTGGATGATCCGAAGCAGGAGAAGAAGCTCAGTCGCCGTAAGAAATGGGCTAGTGTATGGGTTTACCCGCTAGATTACTGGTGGTCTTGGGGAAAATCCCTGAACCTGAAGGACGGTGAATAAAACATGTTGATGCTTTACACACTCACTGGTGTTGCGTCCCTGATTGAGCAGAAGACAGGGAATCGCCCGTCTGTGAGCGTTCTTGATCGGCAGATTAGCCATCCTACCCGCGGTCTAGTTCCTGAGGTGCAGGTATCTGGTAGTGGCGTCCGTGGCTGGTCTGAACAGCGAGCGCTGTCTTGGTCTAGGGTGGTTCCGTCTTCTGTTGGGCGTTTGTCTCGTGTTTTGGAGGGGGAGGTTGCGGAGGAGGTAGCTAAGCTGAATGAGGGTTTGGTGCCGGTTGCTGTGTTTGATGCGGCGGGTGCGGCGCGGGTGTTGGGTGTGGATCGTGCGTATTTTTATCGGCTTCTTGATCGGCATGAGTTGTTGGCGGATTATGAGCTTGTTGGGGCTGATGGTGGTGTGAAGCGTTGTTGGGGTGCGTTGTCGTTGATACGGTGGCGTGCTGGTCATAAGAGGGGGTCTGGGTGGTCTACTCGGGCTGGGAAGGAAGAGGTTATGGTTGCTACGGCTGAAGAGTTTGCTGGTTTTGTGGTTTCTAAGGTTGATGAATATGGTGCTGCTGGGTGGGGGCAGGGTGTGAAGGTTCTTCGTGCGGCTGCTGGGCGTAGTGTTGCTGATCATCCTGAGGCGCTTCGTGAGGCTCTTATGCCTACTAAGACTTATCGTTTGGAGGTTCCGGGTGATGGCTCTGAGTTAACTGTTCTGGAGCGTGCTGCGTATGATGTTTTGACTATTTGGGCGCTTCATCAGGAGTGTCTTGGCGACCGCGCTGCGCATCGTGTGCCGGTGCGGGAGTTTGAGTATAAGGGCTTTGCGTATTGGGTGGGCTTTGTGGCTGGTTTGGATGCTGCTGGGTCTAGGGTTCGTGAGGAGTCTTTTGGGCTTGTGTTGCGTGAAGGTGTAGATGCTGCTGAGCTTGCTTCGCGTGTGTCTGATTTTGTGCGTGTGCTGGCGGATTATGGTGTGGGGTTTGATTATGCCCGGTTCGCGCAGGATTATTTCTCGTTGCTCTCTGGTGGGGCTTTGAGGGATGCTGTGGTGTCGCAGTGGTCTGAGGATTTCGCGCATGGTAAATGGGCAGGTAGTGATCATCGTATGGGCGGGTTTGCTGTGGCGTTTGCGCGGAATAATCGTGAACGGTACGATACGGTGTCCGCGTTGGTGAGCCGTGGTGAGGCGATGCGGTTCGCTGGTGTCGCGTATGCTTTGGGTTTGGTGTCGCCGGTGGATTATGAGAATTTTCTGGATGAGTGCCAGTATGCGGATAAGGATGAGGTCGTGTGTTTGGATGCTAGTATGCGGCGGGAAATCATGAAGTATGTGGATGATCCGAAGCAGGAGAAGAAGTTGCGTAAGCGCCGTGAGCGTGCTGGGGATCGGTGGGAGTATCCTATGGATTTTTATAAGTGGGATGATCCACGGAGCCGAAAGTTCCGCTAATCCGCTCAAAGGGTCCCCGCAGGGGGGCGGGCGTTATTGGAAGGGAAGGTGCATGAGAAGTGATGCTGAGCAAGACGGTAGAGAGCCGTAAGGGCTCGTACTGGGCAGCGACAGTCCGTTGGGCTCTCACGATCATTGCCGTGAGTCTGCTGGTGGGATGTTTTTGGGTTTCTGCTCAGGATGGTGTGTTTAGCCGAGAGTGGGGCCAGGAACCTTTCTTGTATATTCTGGCGACGCTACAGTATTTCGTGCACTATCTATTTACTGGTACCGCAGATCCGTCACCTGATGGGCACGCAATGGCCGCGACGATGCTCGTGCTGAGCATCTTAACGGGGAACGCGGTGATACGCTTATGGGGCCCTGCGAACGCTGCAATAATCCCCACCCGGCAAAAACAGCCTCAAAAACCATGATGAAGCCGCGCTCGCACACAACTACCCCGTATAGTTGTAAGAAGGCTCCGAGAGGGTTGGGTACCGCGCTCGCCGCGTGGTGCCCAACCTTTTTTGTGTGTGCGGGTTTTGTTGGGTATGGACTTACCGCGAGTTGAGCGGCTTCAAGCAGATCTGCTTGCGTGCACTCTACTGTTTTTGTCGCTTTCAGGTCATACCTCCTGCGCGAGGAGGATGGGTTACGGAACGTTGCCCGTGTATGCGTGCTCCTGGGCCGCAGGTTTCAAGGAGCGCAGAGGCGTCAAGAATGATGGTATATTAGAGACTCCTGATCAAGGGGTATAGGGTGTGAGGAATGTAGGCGCTGATAGCGTCAGAACGCGTACATATGGACTCCCTCTTCAGGAATACGGAAGCATAAGTTCTTGGTCCTCATAGATGCTTCTGCGCTTGAACCTTTCATGACTGATAAGGTTACAAGAAATGTTTCGTAAAGGTTGGGCAGCCTCCCTGTATGTGCAGCGCATGTATGGGGAGGCTACCTTTTTATCTGTGCGCCATACCTTCCTATACTTTCAAAAGGGACATACCCAAGGGGCAAGGCGTTATCGTCGTGGACGGCATGACATGCTGGGATACATCAGAACACGGCACCCGCCGCACGATTGATTTCCTGAATCTCTACAAGGAGGCACTACGACGATGAGCACTCTACTTCCCCACCTGAATGACAACACCGCCTCAACACTCTCTCAAGCGACTCTACGTTTGAGTATCCCCGAGAAGTACCGCAACGATGCACAAAGCGGAATCAAAAGCGCTCTCCTTGACGTACTGGAGCGCCACTGTGAAGCCTGCTACGAATCACTCGAAGACTCGTACAACGCCCTAGTGCGCACAGGCTTAGGGTCAGATGACACCTTCGCCTCCGATATGGCAACCTACCTGGGAATCACAGAGGAAGAGGTAACCCTAGAAGGGTACGACACCGCCCCGCTTGAGACCTTCACTATCCCCTTCGAGATAAGCCAGGAACGCGCCTACGAGGCTCTAGACGCCGTATTTCAAGGCAACGTACCCTCCGGCGGGTACACCGAAAACATCGCGTACCAGTTGGCAACCTTAGACTTATTAGACCGCACCTGCACAGAATGCGGGCATAACCTATAAACCTACACCACGTACAGCTCACAAGGTTCCGCAGGCGGAGTGTGAGCTGTACGTAACACGTATTCACGAAAGGGACATATGAGACACCTATAGGCTAGAAACCACCCATCAAGAACCCCATACTTAAACCATAAACACATAGACACCTGAAACCAGAATAAGGGCTTGACCGCCCTCAGAAAGGCAGAGAGGAAACCCTCAGTGGAACAGCTACACGCCATCCGATGGAACGTTAAAATTCGGCAGCCCCAAGGGCGGGAACCAGACCCCGCGCTTTGGGATGTTATCAACGAAGTCACCGGCACCTTCCAAGAACTTCTCGAATGGGGCACACGCCCTAAAGCAGTACACGGGAACCCGTGGGCGCCGACCATGCCCTCCACCAAGAACCCCTTCAACAACGACAAATACAAGGACTCCGTAGCCATTGATCCGATAACTGGCGAACCCGTCACCGGATACCGGTGGTTCACAGACGACTATGGCGAAGATCCCTGCGACATCAGCACACTACCCTCCGGGCAGTCATACGAGGACAACTCCGCCATCACCGCTGTCACCGTTGAAGATTGGGAAGACTTCAAAAACTCCGCCATCACCTTCGAAGATATGCAGACCTTCAAACTACACCCATCCCCACTCCCCTACCTTCGTGAAGGCATACGAGACTACCTGGCATACACCGAAAACGCAGCCCAAAACAACCTATACATCGACATGTCGGTTGCTCAAGATGACGAAGGCTAACCGAAAACGTGTTGCATAAATAACCGGAAATGGTATGTTTGAACGTGAGTGAGTTTCCCTCCAGCAGGCCATACACGGTGCCTGCTGGAGGGCCCTTTTTATACTCCCCTTCTTCAAGCATTCAACAAACACACCACCCATATTTAAACCATAAACGCATAGACACCTGAAACCATCATGAAAGGAAAAGCCCATGAAGCACAAAGTCTATCTTGATGACGACACCCTCGAATCCATCAAAGAAGAAGGCATCTACCCAACCATCATCGAACTCACCACAGAAGACTGCCCCGATTGCTACGACGCAGCCCGATCCGCATACTGGAGCCAAGCCCGCGGCGTAACAACTTGCAACCCCCACCGCGACAACGAGTCACTGGGATACCACCTCGCACGCCTCTTCGGAATCGACGCGGAAACCGTAGAATTCTCAGGACTGTGGGCAGATGATGAACTGGAATTCTTCACCATCCCCGCCACCATCAGTCCCCAAGAAGCGCTCGCGGCCGTCAAAAACCTTATCAAGGAAGAAACCCTTGATGGGCGGGAAAACTACTGGAACCCACGAGTCTTCACCAAAGCATTCATGCAGACCCGATCCGAATGTTCATGGTGCGCCTGGACGCCTATACCCGCGTAGCTACAGCGTGATATGTGTGGGCAGGAGCGCGTCTCTCCTGCCCACACATTTTAGGTATTCGAAAAGGGACATACCCTAAGCCTTGAAAGAATGCAGGCCACACCCTTAGGCATACTTAGTACATAAACACATGTAAGCATAAAGAGTAGGAGAGCACTACCATGACCGTTTTAGCCATTATTTTCGTTATCGTACCGCTCGTGATCGGCGTCGGAAACCATATCGCACTGACCAGAAAAGAAGCTGATATCGAAATCGAAGGAGCACTTCAGGGCCCAGCATTGGCACAAGTACACGAGAAATACCAGACGAAAAAGAGCATCAATGCAGCCCTCGCCCTATCGTTTATCGCATTCCCTATTATCTTCCTTCTGCAACCTTTGACGAAATAACCCTCAGGAGAACATCATGACTCACCCTATGCATAGAGACCATACCCGCGATATCCTTCAAGACATCATTGCCCAAACCGCGCACCTATCCCAACGCGTTGCTGAAACATATCCCCAGCTCGCAGAAACCACAGAGTTCCGCAGTGACGTCATGACACCCGTAACCGACGCACTCACCCACCTCACCGCAGCCGTCAGCAGCCTCAAAAACGCCACGGACGCCCTCAACCAAACCTCCGCTGACGAAACCTACACCCAGAACACCATCAGCGAGCGCGGGGTTGGTGTTTAAGATGAGTTTTCTTCAGGGTGGTGTTTCTGGTGTTGATGTGGGGGCGTTGGGTTGGCTTTATGGGCGTGCGGTTTTTCGTGAGTTGGCGACTACTGGTTTTTCGTCGTCTGCGGCGGATGTGTTGGAGCGGATCAATGCTGCGCGTGGGCAAAAGTTAACGTTGGGTGAGGTTGTTCAGGGTGTGTATGAGCATAATGTGCGTCCTGTTCGGTGTCCGCGTGAGTATGAGTTTAAGAATGAGCTGGTGCGTAGCGTGTTTTCTGGTGGTTGGGATTTTCCTGTTGCGGTGCAGTTGGAGCAGCCGTGTGGGGCTTCTCGGGCGGATATGGTGGCGTATTATGCTTACGGTTGTGCTCATGCTTATGAGATTAAGACTGAGCGGGATTCTTTAGCACGTCTTCCGAGGCAGGTTGAGAATTATCGGCGGGCGTATCCTCAGGTGACGGTAGTAACGACGTTGGAGCGTGTTGCTGAGGTGGCTGAGGTTGTGCCGCCTCAGGTTGGTATTAGTGCGTTGGCTGATTGGGAGGAGGTGCATACTGGGCGTCAGTATGTTGGTATTGAGCCGATTCGTTATGCGCCGCGGTGTACCGATACGTTAGAGGTTGATGCTATGACGTCTAGTATGCGCACAGTGGAGCCTGGGTATGCTCTTGAGGGGCTTGGGGTGGAGCCTGTGGTGCGTGGTTATGCGTGGACGCGTAATCGTGAGGCGCTTGCGGAGTATGTGCCTGCGGAGATAGATCAGGTGCTTTCGGGTGCGATTTATCGTAATCGTGTGTTGTTGCCGCATCAGGTGGAGATTTTGGAGGCTGCTCCGGCGGCACTTTCTGCTCGGATTCAGAAGTTTTTGCCTAATAAGACTCAGGCGCGGCGGATTATGCGGGCTCTAAATGCTACTAAGCTAACACCACCAGAAGGGTAGGAGGGGGGTAGTGAGAGCTGCTTTTCTTGGGTGTTCGATGAGATCGGAACCCGTGTAGATGTAACACATAAATTGGAGGATCACATCATGAGTTGAGTATTGAATATGTGGGTGCGGCCAGGACGTGCCGCTGCCCGCGAACCTAGATGGCTTCACGCTAAACTAACCCCCGCAGAAGCAGCGGAACCACCCCTAAACAGCAGGGGCGTGGCACCGGCGCTCTGCGGCAGCTCAGAATAATCGACAACGGGGCTGGTCACGGCCGCGCTTATAGAAATGATCGCAAACCTGAAGGAAAAATGAGCCATTCCACAGCTAGAGAGGGAAGAACTGGAAGGCATAGAAGATGATAAATTACGAAGCTTTAGACACTCTGACCGAGCGTTTTGAAGACGGCGTCCCCAAGGAAGAAGCAGCATATACGCTCAGGCAGTACCTTGACGCTACTCATGCCTACATTGCCCTGAGGTGGGGCCGCTTGGAGGGTAAGCAATATTATGCCGTGACGCTTATGGTCACAGATCCTGATGGAGACGAAGAACATCTTGAGACGCTAAGTGACATGTTCAATAATGCAGCTATCGACGATACCGTATCTTTCGAAGACGGTAAAAACGGTGATAGCGCCGCCACATCAACCCCCTTCATTCGATGCGAGAACGAACTTCTCTCCCGTTTTGGTCTGAAGCGTCTAGATATTCGGTGTATTTATAACTGCTGGATTTAAAACGTCAGATACAGGGAGTAACGACATGAGTCAAGAATATACTGTCCGCGTCCTCGAACGTGATGCATGCGCTAGAAATACCGTAACTGCTGAATTTACCGGTACCCTACAAGAAATTGTGGACTGGGCGCACGGCGACAACATGCGCGCCTTCAGCCGGGAGATAGACCTTGCCGACCTCATCGAGTACCCGCCCGATATCGAGCAAGCCCACCAATGGTTCACCGACAAATGGCGCGAACCAACCTTTGCAACAAGCGATTCAGACGACCTGTTCGGCACCTGGTGGAACGACGACGAAGGAAGCTACGTCGAACTTCACGAGAGCCCCATGCCGTTAACCGTTGAGAACGCCAAAGCCTATGTCGAATATAGCGAAAGGCACGTAAGCCACCCTAGAGGGCTATGGTGGGTAGAGATCGCCCCCACCAACACATAACCCCTAACCACACTCGATCCGTCAGGGGCAGCACGCTACTACAAGACGCGCTCCACCCCTGACAATCGAGCACCTCTCCCCGCAACAGACACCGGGATAAAAACCAGATATTCCACAAGGGACATACCCGACACCACTAGAGAAATTACCCCACAATACATGCAAAACTAAAACCAACAAAACAACCAAAAACCACTAAGGAGCACACCATGCACCCAACAACAAATACCCACACCATTATCGGCACACTACTAGCCCTAATCGCAGGCATCATCTTAGGCCACACCCTCACCCTCAGCACAACTCTCACCCTCAGCACAACTCTCGCCCTCACACCAAACAACCCAACCACCCAAGGAACCCAAGCAGTCATCCACAGCTACACCGACACCGCCAAACACCAAACTAACGAATTCGTAGAAAAAGCCAGCGCCACCGTACAAAAACAGATCCAAGCACTACCCACACCCGGAACCATCCACCTAAACATCGAATCAGGACCATCCATCACATGCCTAACCATGCCCTCCAACGAAACACCCGCCATCTGCGTAATAGACCCACCACCCTCTCTAGGCGAAAACCTTCAACCGTAAAACTCAACAAAACACCACCACAGTAGACAGGAACAACCCATGAACCTACTACACGAAAGATACATAGGCATATCCCTCCCCCACGCCGCACACAAACACCAGAGCGCGCTCGCTGCTTGGGGATGCCGACCGCAGGAAGATACCGAAGGAACCCTAACATTGGTGGTCTCCGGGAGGCAGGTAGAATCCACTGTCTACGATATAGTCAAATTTTTTGCTCAAAACCCGCCTGAATTTACACAATTGCGTGAGCATCTGCCAGGAAGCTGCGGGGTCCACAGTAAACACTATGACTCCGATATGCCTACCACGCAGGAGCTTACCGCATGGGCGCAGTCCTACGGTGTTCGCATCAACTTTCATCACGTCGTAGGAGGAATGGGGTATAACCACAATCTCTGGCTTACTCCGAACATCACGCGCCACGAGGCGGAAGCTCTTCAGCAGGCAATACATGAATCTGTTGTTACTGCTCAAGCCCACTCTGCACGTACACCAAGTTGGAAGGAGGAACATTATGGGGCCTTAGCTCGCCAAGGAATTGTTCGGGGATGCGCCTCTGCTATGCACTACATTGAGCACATGCAGAAAAGAGCGCACGAAGAACTGATCCAACGCTTGATAACTGAGAAATTCCAAGCTCTCGGATATTTCAAGCACCATAACTGGAATGGGCACGAGTACATTCTCGCGCACTCCATCCCATAAATTCGCTAATACACCGCGCAACTAAGCGCAATCACCGCAAGAAGCCCCTCCCAATATTTCCGGTACGGGAGGGGCTTTCAAAAATATGGGCCACACTTGTATATATGCTAACCATATTATATAGTTAGTAATGGGTCGTGAAGGGCCCCTCAAAACCACTGTAAAAAGGAAGCAACCATGAATAAGAACCATCTATCAGAGCAGAACCCATACCGAGAAGAACTCGAAAACCTGCATCAAAACATAGAACGCGCACGACATGCACACCGCAAATGGTGGAACCCTCTCGAAGGATGGTACCAACGCAAAATCAAAACCCTACAGGCTGAACTGAATCACCTAGAGCCCCAGGCGCAAGCATGGGAATGGGAAAATACCTCTAACGTATACTGCGAACGACTGCACCTACCTCCTAAACTAGAGAAAGAACTCCTTGAAAAACTAGAAAAGTCCCCCACTTCAGAAAGTAGTACCACCCAGTTACATATAAACTCCAGCCAACCTCTCACCCACCTCACCGCCTTCAGTGTCACACCAGACGGGCACCGCCACGAGCTATACCACTGCGAAAGCAAAAACATCCTCAGAGAGTCGATTACTCTCCCTGAAGACGGCCAGGTATTCATCTTCCAGCCCGAAGAAAACTACCAGCCCTACACTGCTATGTTTCTCACCGAAATATACGCCCCATTTAGCGCCGTCCACCACGCACCCGAACAGGTCCTCCGAGAAGAAGGACTATATATAACCCTCCCCTGTAACTAAGGAGACTGCATCATGACAGAAAAAAAGCCTCTGTATGGCAAATCTATGTTCCCCCAGCTCCTTGGGGTGAACATGCAGACCATCAACTGGCGCTCACGGCGGTACCCGTTACCCGAGCCTCGTGCTGTCATCATGGGTGCAGGCCGTGATACATACGGCTGGCATGCAGAAGATATCTGCACCTGGTGGAATAGCTACCCGCTGATGGGTCGGAAGAATGATAGTAACGGAGTCGAAGATGACAACTGATGATACCCAGCCAAATAATGAGACTACGTGCGCGAAGTATGACCCTGGCTCCATTTTCTGCACAACGGATCGAAAGAAATTTGCCGTCGTTGTATCCGCAGATCACACCAGAATCAAATACGTTGAAGTGGAAGACCTGAGACGCGCACAATTTATTCGATGCGCGATAGCGGCGGCGCGAGTAAGTATTCGTGACCTGATAGTACTTGAAGTCGAATATCTCGGTGAGCGTCCTGAATATGATCTTGAATTGGGCTCAGTGCCTGATGACAGATACGGAGATACCTTCATCAGTAGTGACGAAAATACACAGTATCTCTATCTTCAGGAGCAATCTATCCGAATATACTGATCGTTCGTGCCCTCAAGGTGCTTAGCTCTCTTGAGGGTATTTTAAAGGTATTTCTATAAGGGACATACTAACCAACAGTTAATTTACAGTACTTGCACCCTTGAAATACTTAACCCATAAACACATGCGCACATCAAAACCTGTGAAGGCTCAATGTGCGCTCCACAACTGCTAGAAAGAAGAGGCGCTCTCCATGGTAAAAAATCAGCTCCCCCGGTTCCCTTCTACTCAAGAAGTTAAAAAAGAATTCCAAGCATGGCTCAACCAGCCAGTAACCGCGCACTTTGAGAACCTTTGGCTCCACAACCGTAATGGCACCGAAGAACATAAGAGTGAGCACACCGGCGCCTACAAAAACCTCACAGCATACTTCAAAGCTACCCGCGCACTTCAAAACGGAAAGCGCGCCAAAAGCGGAAACGGTGCCATCTCGGCTGTTTCTTTTGAAGCACAGCAGATCTTTGGCGAAGCTCTTACAGAACAGCTCAACGACATAATACCTTTGACGTTTGTCCGCCTTGAAGAACTCGATACATCGATGGTTTCTGATTCGGCACTTAAGTTTATACTCAACGCATGGTCAGAGCAGTTAGCCCGCCCTGAATCTGCACCATGCTCCTTGATTGACCCCTATCAGGCACTACGCTCCACAGGACTAGGAGAGTCTATTACTCCACGACGCCACGAACAGTACTGCATGTACCAGTGGTTGAAAACGTGGGTTGAGAAAGAATATCCAGGACCCACACCTGGTCAAGTCGCATGGTGCGCAGCAGAATCTTCTCAAGAAGGGCTACACGGGCGGAAGGAAACCTGGATGAAACGATACGTATACAACTAGAACTCCGTAACGCCAGCTATCTCATGCACTGATTTATACGAACAAGGAAAAATATGGCTATCAACCCAGACACCGGCGAGTACACAGGCAATGACCTAGAGCGCCTCGAAGAAGCCCTTGATAAGTTCCTCTGCCTCGGACCCGTACATGCGACCTGGCGCAGGTTACGCACCCAACTCTTTCACCATTGAATACCAGAATCTCCAGGGATACTGTGAGCACGTAAGTCTTATGGCTGATGATGAGCTTTCGCCCGTATCCGAGAGCAAGGAAGCCCCTGAGGTTATGAGGTTGGGGCTTGACGTGTATACGTCCAATGATGGAGTTGCTCAAATCATGACTAGCACAAGGGTTATTCATCTCGATACCGGCGGAAAATCGTTCAACGAAATTATCACCGACCCCGCCTTGGTGGTGGTTATAAGGCAATGGTTATCTGTCATGAGCTTATCCGTGCACCCCGTAACGTATGCAACTCCAGGGGCAGCCATAATCCTTGCTGAAAATATACTTACCACCGCTATCCTTAAAGGAATTAAGCAGCTCGGGGAGCTACAGCTCTCCAAAGAAAATATTGCAAGGATTCTATGGGTAGCTAGGTGGTGTAAGCAGCAACTACTAGAGAAAGACTGGGAATCCAGTGACCGCGCCAAACTTCGCCACCTAGAAGCAGCTAATCGTGACATCTACGCGGCGGAAATGTACCAGTATCAAGCCGTTCTCAAACGTCTAGAAAACAACCCGCCCTATAACCCATAAATGCATAAAAACACGAAAGTATAAAAACAGCTTACACACACCCTTCCCTTCTGCCTTCGGGGTAAAGCGAAGGGAATTCTAAAAGGGACATACCAACAGCCCGTGAAGATGTTAGAGGTACATCATGAGAACCTTAAATCACGACAACACAACAGAGCGGTCTGCTCATATACCGCCTGAAGGAGAAGAAAATATCATGGGAGAACGTTCACAACTTCTCGTGATCTCACAAGAGAACCCTCATGCACCTTACCTTGCACGCGCTGTACATTTTCAATGGCTCGAAGGAGCAACCCTCATTGGTCAAGTAGCAAAAACGGTCTCTCTCATGCGGGCTTGGGACACCTCAACTCGTGAACATATCCTCTTGCTCAGTAAGACCGCTTGGCACAACATCACTCGTAATGACCTCATCGAATCTCTTGTGCATAACTACAAGACTCATGCCCAGTACGGATATCCTATAGCCTGCTATGCCGAAGAACCGAACCCAGAGAACTTTGATACAAATCATGGTGTCTTCGTCATATACCTAGCGCCGGAGACATGGCACTTCGGGTTTATCCCTCTAGGATGCTCAAACTGGGCTGGCGACCCTCATCAGCCTATGCAGTCCCTGACTATTGACGAATGGGTAGACACAATGATCGAGCACTACAGCCAAGAAATCCTTGAGATGTGCCCTGTAGAACTTGATTACATTCGTACCACGGAAAAACTGGGGCACCATCTCGACACTGCGATTCTAAAAGACTACATCAGCAAAACCAACACCAATACCACCGCCTGAGATCTACAGCGAAGGAGTTGATGAGAAACAACTAACTCAGTAGGTGCAAAGTTCATCTTTGCAACCTACTTCTAAAAGGGACATAAAACACCGGAGAAGAAAAGATTGAAGGAACCACAAAGTACTGTTGAAACAACTACAGAAGATTTTCCACGTCATCTTACCCATGACTTAACACCCAGAAAGGAAGAGGGATGAAAAAATCTTTCTTGGCTTGTATTTCTTTGGCTACACTCAGCGCTTTGACACTTACGGGATGCGAGGAGCTTCCACGTACAGATAAAGCTGCTCAAAAGACGACTCGGACTGCTGATCTTTTTCAGCTTCAGGTGTCTAAAGAGCAGGTGGAGTCTAGTAGTTTTGAAGGCCGTACCGGTGGAGGCATTCTTGGAAATGTGGGCTATGTTCAGGGAAGTAGTGAAGGTAAGCCTGTTACCTATATTTATCTGCGTTACCGGGCTGAGAATGGCGATATTGTTGATCGGTTGATTCCTCGGGATAGGGTTCGGTTGCGTGATGATTTGGAGCCTGGTGCGGCTGCTACTGTTGATCTTGAGGTTGTCAAGACTCGTGAAGCGTCCTATGAGGACATCCAGAAAGAACCAACGCTGTGCTACGACGCAAGTATCTTCAATGGGCATGATCCTAACCCCTATGCCCCGAAAGAAAACCGTCATTCCTTACCTGCTGAAAGCTGCGGCAAACATCCAGATGACCAACCTGGGGAGTGGAAGTTCGATCATGAAGATCCGATCGTAGTGCATGTTCCTCAAGATTCCGTTATTGTCACGATCAACCCGAATATGGTTCCTGACGGAGCCAAGAAAGGATAATTATCATGGCTACCACTGAAGAATCACGCGTAATAGGTAAGCATACTTACCATGTCGGAGATCAAGTCGTCTATACCTACAGTTCCCCCGGAAAACGATGGAATAGCGAGAAGATCTTGACCGTCGAGAAATTCACCCCTAAACGGATGAAACTCACCGGCGGGGTACAAGTAGACCTTGAAGGCAATATCTACGATTCTAAGGCATATAGCGGAGATATTAAGCCCTATACTGAAGCGCTTAAGGCATACGATGAATGGGAGAAATCCGTCAAGGAAGCTGAGTCCGAGATAGACGCAGCATTTGAGCCTTGGCAGAGGCAATCTTGGGCGCGGGGAAAGATCTCTAATAACCTTACTGAGCGCATGGAGACCGCGCACAAACTGCACCAGGAACTCACCGCCCTCATGAAGATCTACAGGGAATACACGAACCTGCCTTCGTAGAAGATTATTCAACCAGCTACCAGCAAAGACGACCACTTTTGAAAGGCTGAAAACTTATACAATGACTACTATGACCGACCACAAAAAACAGGTCCACTGCCAGAACCTGAAAACCTACGAATGGGACGGCGAAGAAATCCTCCATTCAGCCTACCCAGACCTCGGAGAATCTAATGCTATCCAACGCATATACTCCTGGTGGGGGACACGCGCCCGGCAAGAAAACATCGGCTTCGAGCAGCATCGCGCTGTATTTGATTATGCGGTCATGATTGCAGGAATCCCGGATGGAGCCATCGATAAGGTACCCTACCGGTCACGACAGCAACTGAAACTGCGCGCTTTAGAAATCTACTACTTCGCGGCCCCCGACCTAAACGACGAGCGCTACCAGCGCTGGCACTTCTTGGATGGTCTTGGGTACGTTGAGGTCTCTCGTCGCGCACGCGTCATTGATGCCTTGGCGAATCATGTTTTGGCGGATTGTGCCACTTTAGGGTTCTATGAAAAAGATCCTGAGCTCTGGAAAGCACTAGAGGCACTTAATTTGCCGGAACAGTTGGCTGGCGACCCTCATGTCACAGCGCTCCTCTACACAGAAGACTTTGATGAGCAGGTGAGCAAAGAGTCCTTGGCCCATCTAGGCAAAGTAGCTGCTCGCAGCACGAGCGATCTTGCCCCTCTCGTGCTTATGTTGTTACGCGCGGCTGAGTCCTAAATTCCTCTAGGGCACTCAGTTCAGAGTGCATTCTAAGGAGGGGCAATCAGCATTATTGCAAAAAGGGACATATAACCCTCCTGGCGCCATTCAGTGATTCCTCATGAAATAATTAATACATAAACACATGGAACCATAAATACATGTGGTTTCGTTCCTGATGAAAGGTTCTTCACCGTGGCAAATACCAGTCATACCGATGGAAATCTTACGATTACCGTAGATAGTCCAGAAGCCTTCGACCTTCTAGTGAAAATCTTTGGTTCTCTGGAAGCACGTGACATGTATGAAATATACACAGACCTCACCGACCAAGAGCTAGAGCTAGAGAAACGTGATGACAACCATTTCTCGTGTTCTGTCCCCTTTAGCGCAACCTCACGCTGGAGCTTTGAAACCGGTCATCTTGACGGTCTTCTCCTAGAGGAGCTGAAGGAAGCTGCGGGTCTTGCCGCACATGATTTTACTCTCCGGTTTGAGTACTCGGAGGCAGACCCTGGAAACTGGTGCGCTGATACTACAGCGGTTATCCAGCATAGTGCGCATGAAAGTTTGACAGACCTTCACCCTTCAGTCCTAGAGAACAACAGTTACAACTGGACTAAGGAGGATGTTAAAGAACTACGGTATGAGCCATGGCAATGGGATGACGAGGACGAGCAGCCAGAATTTACGGCTCTGGAGCTCTTCATCCTTGAGACTGAGAAGAAGACATGGAAGTACCAAGGCGCCAAAGAAACATATATCCACCAAACAGGTACATCCCCATTGGCTTACTACCAAACGCTCAATCGAATGCTCGATGATGAACGCGTTGAAGCCCGAGAGCCTGCGCTCGTACGTCGTCTGCGCGAGAAGCGTGACGCAATCTAAATAACCGCCGACTGTAGAGAGGAATCATTGATGCCTTCCACCGTGAAGAATCCTTATGAGGACTATTCCCTTGAGGATTACGCCCGAGACTTGAATGTGCAACTGAAGACTGTGGGTAACATCCTTGAGGGGAGAGCTCAAGAAATTAGTCGTGAGCAGGGTTCTGCACCTATTCCCTTTATTGAGCTGTGCAATTATCTCTTACGTGCCCGAGCGCATGTATGCAGTACCCTTGGCATTCACGAGTTCGCTGGAATGAATGATGATATAAAGATTTTCACGAACTATCTTGGAGAAAACCCAGACCATAACTGCAACCTCATTATTGAAGACTTCATAGCCAAGAATCCTGCTGCTGCAACGGATTGGTTTGGTATAAGTCTTTTGTATGGACTCAATGATTTACTTGCGGAACTTGCGCGGCTGTATCCGTACGCGGAGGAGCGAGCAGTATAAATAAGTCCACCTGATGGTTCCGGCACTTTGTGGGTGCCGGAGCCACTTTTCTATAAGGGACATATACCATGCCTAGAGGTGGCTACCCCGCATATCATGAAATAATTAATGCATAAACACATAAAAGCATGATAAGGAATAGCTATGGTTTGCTCAACCCTTGAAACCGCCCCGAAGAATCGCCCGCTCAGTGCTACGGTCAAAGATTTGCACCAAGAGTTCTCGGAGTCTGTTAAAGACTTGAAGGAGACTCAGGAATGGGAAAAGATGTTAGAGGGTGCCTCAAAATTTCATCACTATAGCTTGCGCAATATGATGCTGATTTTGCGGCAGAATCCTGAGGCCACTCAATGCGCTGGATACACCACATGGAAGAAGCTGGGGTATCAGGTGCGCAAGGGAGAAAAAGGGTTGAAGATTCTAGCCCCTCGCACTCTGGTTGAGAAGGATTCACAGGGGAACCCTCGCCGTAATGACGCGGGCGATATTATTCGCAAAAAGGTTTTCGGAACGGCTACCGTCTTCGATGCCTCACAAGTATCTGCAACAGACGATGCGCAGCCTTTCCCCGGCGCTCTCCAAAATCTCGGGTTTGACCACTCACAGCGAGACTCTGGCATTGGAGAACGATTAGAGCAATTTATTACATCTCGGGGATGGCAGGTTACCCGAAAACCGCTTGGAGCCGTATTAGGCGGGTATACCTCTCACCAGAGTAAGCATATCTGCATTAACTCAGATCTGTTGCCGACCGCGCAGACAAAGACGCTGGTTCATGAAATAACCCATGCTCTTTTACATCATGACTTAGCCCCGCAAGATTATGCGCACAACCATCATAACTGCCGGTCAATAGCAGAAACCGAAGCCGAATCTGTCGCCTATATTGTGGCTCAAGCATGTGGACTTGATGCCGCCCACGACTCAATTTCTTATGTAGCTAACTGGTCACAACAAGACCCTAAAATTATCCAGAGCGCGGCGCAGAACGTGCAAAAGACAGCACACGAAATTCTCGCATACTTGGAAAAGTCTCTTTCGTAAATTCTTTACCTTCTACTTGCTCGGCGGGGACTCTGCTTAGAGTCCCCGCTCAGGAAGTATTCTAAAAGGGACATATAAAATATATAACTGCCTTGCAGGCGTCTTTGAACTTATCTAGAATTAATACATAGATGCATGGAAACATGGAGCTATAACAACACGCAGCCAATCGTATTTGATTGACGACAACATAATGTCGATATCTACATGGAGGAACTACTCACATGACTACTACTATCGCTTTCGCTTCTCGCAAGGGGGGAACAGGTAAGACCATCGCTTCAACAAACGTGGCCATGGGGCTCGTCATGCACGGCGCGAACGTTCTGTTCATTGACCTTGACCCACAAGCGACAGCCACAGCAAGCTTCGGTATCAACCTCATCAAGAACCCTCATCCAAGCGTTGGAGAGCTTCTGCATGCCCCACAGGGAACCAGCCACTATACCCTTGACGACACTCTCATGCAGATCGACTTAGAGGATGATGAAGGTTCAGGAGACGGAACTCAAGAATCTACCCAAGAAAAACTAGGAGAGCTTTGGGTTCTTCCTGCACAGTACACGACGTTGGATGCTGCTGAAACAGGGCTTGACTACCTGGACCGCACGATGGCTGTCCGAACTAAAATCATCATGGAACTCAGTAAATCGAAGGTTCTCCCCAAGATTGATGTCGTTGTCATTGACACCCGACCTTCTCTGGGCGTCTTAACGACGAATGCGCTTGCTGCCTCGGACTACGTCATTCCGGTATGCACCGACTACTTAGAAGCTCTCTCCGGTGCCAAATCAGTAGTCGATAAAGTAGGCACTTTACATGAGCACGGTCTTAGTGAGATCAAGGTAAAGGTTGCTCCTTGGGTGCTGGCGGACTGGGCCACAAAAATAGGGCAGGAAGCTAAGGAAGTTTTGGAGGCTCTAGAAGAATTCAAGATTTCCCATTTCTCAACCCGGCTTCCTCAGAGCAAAACTTCTTCAAAGATTCCGGCATATTACGGTCTCCCGGTAGTCGCGTTGCTAGAAAATGACCCTTTCTCGCAAAAAGTAAAGCAACTTGTTGAAGAAATCATTACCGAATTTAAATTAGATCAAGAAAACCCGAAGCTAAGCGCCCGGAAATAAAGGAGAATATAAAAGCTCATGGCTATCAAAAGGAAGCAAAAGAAGATCAGCGTTTCAGAAGAAATCCAACAGCGAGCGCGTAGTGAGTCGGCTGGTGTTTCGTCGGTTGGTTTGGTGGGGTCTGTGCGTGGTGAGTCGGTGGTTGTTCCGCGTGCGGCTCGTACGTATAGGGTTCCTGAGGGTATGGAGTCTTTGTTGGATTTGCCGGAGGTGGTTTATTGTTCGTGTCCTAAGGTTTTGGTGCGTGGGAGGAAGCAGGCGCCTGCGAAGAAGGATTGTCGGTGTGGGGCGCGGCGGTGGTCTCGGACGTCTAAGGATCTTGAGCTTTCTGTTGTTGAGGATTTGGCTCAGCTTCAGTATGAGGAGAAGGATTTGACGGGGGCTTTGCCGAAGCTTGAGGCGTATATGTTGAAGGCTTTTGCTGATTTTCTTCCTTCGCGTGAGGAGGGGTTGGCTCGGCGGGATGGTTTGGCTGGGCTTTTGGGTGATGGTGTGGTGCCGGAGCCTGTGGAGACTGTTTCTCGTACGTTGCGGTGGCCTCTTGAGTTGGAGAAGGCTTGTCGTGGTACTGCGCGGCGGTTGTATGTTTCGGGGCGTGGTTTGGGGCAGGCTATGGTTCCGGCGTCGTGGTTTTATTCTGAGGCGCTTCGGCGGTTTATTGAGGATCGGCGTCAGCGGCTGGAGGATATTCGTCAGCGGTTGGAGGGTGGGAGTTGATGATGTAGGTTTTGTGGCCCCCTTGTTCCGTGTGTGGGATGAGGGGGTTTTATTGTGTGTGGTGGGGTAGTGGTGGGATTTTGTATATACTTATTTATGTAGTTTTTAATTGTCGTTTTTATATTTATGGGGGATATTTTGGAGCAGCTGAAAGGCGAGACTGACCTGTTTGGGTCTGTGCGTCAGGTCGTTTTAGGAAAAGGTTACTCTGATGTGACAATGTTTGTGTCTGAGGAGATTACTGACCCGAATATTCTGGATAGGTTAGATGGTGCCTCACGAGTGCTTTTGGTGCCGGGGGATACTTCTGAGCAGGCGCGTAATTTCGCTAGGACGTATAAGGAGCCTGGGGCTCTGCCGGACGCTGTCGTTCGCCCGTATGTGTTCACTGATGTGAAGCTGGGGGATGGGCGTGTAATCCCGGTTGCTGTCTACCCGTTATTTGGTGAGCTTCTTGCTGAGATCCCGGATCTTGCACAACGGTTCCCTTCGGTTTTGGATGTGGACGCTAATTTCCTTGCGCTTGTCGAATCTGTTGCCAAGCTGTACAGTAAGCAGCCGCCTCAAGTGCATGGTGGTATCGCCCCGGAATACGTTGTGGTTACGCAAAAGGCGGGACTGCCTGTTTTCCAGGTTGTTGGTATCGGCTCGCACGGTGACCCGCTGCAAGACCTTGACGGATCTGAAAAATCTGTGCGTGAACGCGAGCTGGAAAAGTCTGATGTTTTAGGGTTGCGTGCTCTTGGGCGTCTCTTACCGGTCTCGATTGAGGTAGGGAATCAGTGCAAGGCTGAAAAACGTGGGGCTAAGGTAAATTCCCTGTGCAATGACGTCACCCATGCCCGTGAGAAGGCCGGGACGAACCCGCGCAAGCAAGAAGCCCTTGACCCCACGGTTACTGACCTTGTGCTGCCCGAAACCTTTGCCTCCTCCACATCATCGGATCTTGATCCTGTACAGAGTGTGTCGGTTGAACCTGAGAAGGTTGAAGAGAACACCACCCAACCTCAAGACCAAGACCAGGTACCTGAAGAAGCACCTGAACCCCGAGAAGAAGCTGAGGAGACTTCGACCCCTGCCAGCGCTAGTGCAGATGATAGCGAAGAAGAGGAAACAGGGCAGACCCTGCCCATGAGCGCGCCTGAAGAACCCGAAACGGACACACCTGCGGCACCAGAAACCACAAGCCCCGCGCCCGAACCTAAAGTAGACGAACCCTCTTCCGCACCAGTCAAAGAAGCAGAACCCCCGCGCGCCCAACCAAAACCTGAATCTGAGTCTGAACCTACCCAGCCTCAAGAACAACCACGCACCACCAGCCCCTACACCGCGCTACCACACCCGGCCACACCACCTACCCCCGCAGCCGGGCCAGGACCACGCGACCAAGCAGACGCACGCCTTAGCCAAGACATCGCCGCCGACCCCCTCTACGGGTACGCCCCCGCCGAAGAACAAGACGAAGAAAACTACACCGTAGAAGAGCACGAAGAAACACCAGGAATCCTCAACAAAATCAAAAACCTCATCGGAGCACGCCCCTACACCGAACCCAGCGACGAGAAAAAACCCCGCATCAGGAAAGAGGACCTCCTCACCCGCCGCAACTTCATCATCGCAGGAGCAGGAGCAGGCGTCCTCGGCTTAGGCGCATACGCGCTCGCTCCTGGGGGTAAGAAGAGTGAAGATGCGGGGCATGAAGCGAAGCCTCCTGTTTCTACGTTGCAAGGTTATGCTGATACGGGGTCGTGGACTGTTCCTGTTGCCCCCAGTGCGCAGGTGTACGCGGCGGGTGCTGGTGTGCTTGTTGCGACGGGGAATAAGGTGGAGATTCACGCGTACAGCAATCCTGCTGATAAGACCTTGTTGCGCTCTATCACCTTAGATGGTGAGCTTGATCTTGTCTTTGACACGAAGGTTGAAGGCAAGAAAGCTCTTGTGATGCAGTCAGGAAACAAGCTTTTAGCGTATGTGGATGGTATGGGTGCTGAGGGTAAGCTCCTTGAAGCGTCTCTGCCGGAAAACGCCCATATTTCTGCTACAGGTGAGGCTACTGGCGTGTTTACTGGGTCTGACGCTTTTGTCCTCACTAATGATGGTCTAACAGGGTTTAAGCGTCCGTCTTCGAGCGCGTACTCGCCTATGTCCGCAGATTCCAAGGGACTGATCTCGGTTGCTTTTGACGCCCCAGCCCTCATGACGGACAAGGATGGTAATAACGTCTCGTCCGCTACACTGGCGGCGGTTGAGAGCGGCTGGAGCGTGTATACGTGGATCGGTGCAGGGCACGGGAAAGTGATTACCCTGTGGTCGCAGGATTCGTCCGCGCAGAACTCGTCATCTGCGGCAGTTTTGGCAGTGCATTCACTCGCTGACGGCTCTTTGCTGGGCAGCAAGAAGATGACCTTAGGCGATGCAGCAGAAGACGGCGGACGCAACGGCCTATCAGTACGCCCCTTACGTCCTGGGCAGGGCGGTAAGATCGCGGTCTTCGGTCGTTATATTATTGACCTCATTGAAGGAGGCATAGACCGAGAGCTTCCCGAGAATACTACGGTGAAGAAAATCAAGGGAACCACCGTCGTCGGGGAGCAGGATGGAAACACGCTAGTCTTCACGAAAGATGAACCCGCTGGTGTACGCTTCACAGGCTCTTTGATGGCGCAAGTCTCTGAAGGGCTCGTCGTTCAGCGAGGTAACGCGATCATACTTCTACCTAGCTCCCAAGCGTAAAGTAGAGTTATCAGGAAAGGAAGAAATCAGGTATGGCACCTATGGAACACGAAGGATGGAGCATCAAGCTCCGGGTTGCAGCAGCTGCGGCCGCAGCACTGGTTGGATCAACAGCATACGTTCCCGCAACGTTTGCTGCGGAACAGCAGCCCCAGCAACAGGCAACACAGAACACAAATAATCAGGGGAAACAGGCTAACCAGCCCCAGGGCGGCAACAACCAGGCCCAGAACCAGAATCAGGGGCAGGGGGCTCAGGGTACGCAGACCCCGTTCCCGTCGTCTGAGCAGACCGCGCAAGGAAAGCTACCTGCTGCGAATACACAGCAGGCTAACCAGCCCCAGGGCGGCAACAACCAGGCCCAGAACCAGAATCAGAATCAGCAGAATAATAACCAGGCGGGTGCGAACGGGAAGAACGCAGCCACCCCGACTCCTACGCCTTCTCCGACGGCAACCCCGACTAAGCAGGCGAACGGGCAAGACGGGAAGAAGAATACTCCTTCTCCGACTCCTGCTCCGACCGAGACCAACAATAAGCCTACTGATAAGGCGCAGCCTACCCCAACACCGACACCCTCAGATAATAAGGGTACAGGTGAGGATAACAAGGGCAACAACCAGGATCAGAAGCCGTCAGAGGATTCCTCAGATAAGGTTTTTGAGACTACGGTCGGTCAAAAGCTTGCCATCGGCTACCCTGGGTTCAAAACCGGGGATGCTATCGTCTTCACCATTCGGGACGCCCAGGGCAAAGAAGTGCATTCTCAGGGCGTGCAGGTCAAGGAAGATGGCGAGTTCTCCTATGATGTGCCTGTCGATCAGCTAGCGGCAGGTGAGTACACGGTGTCGGCCATTTCCAATGGCTACCACATCAAGGATCAGAAGCTGCGTATCAAGCCTGCCGAAAAGTCCGACGATAAGGTGGTAGCACCGCAGGATCCGAATCCGCAGCAGCCTCCGGTTGTGACTAATCCTCCGGTGCAGAAGCCTGCGGACCCGGTAACCCCGACCAACCCGCCCGTCACCGAAAACCCTAAAGGTACGGATACAGGGGATAACCGGGGCCATGAACACGGTAACGGGAATCAGGACTCCGCCAAAGATAACGGCGGCGCAGACCAGCAGCTGCCCAAGGGCACTATCGGGAATTCTGATGCGGACGTGAAGCAGCGTTCCGAGAAGAAAGAAGCAGATAAGCCGCAAGAGCAGAAAGAGCAGGTCGATCCTCACGTTGAGGTAGTGCGTCCTCAGAAGAATAAGGATGCCGACAAGAACCAGGCGGCTAATTCGCAAAGCAGTAAGGAAGCGGCAGCTATCGCTAAGGAGAAAGAGACTGCCGCCGCTGCACGCCAGGCTCCCGCTGTGGAGCCTGGTGAAGGTCGCGCGGTAGCCGCGCAGCCGGTCTCTCGGTCGAACCCGAACGCGGCTGATGCTGAAAAGGTCTCTTCAACAACCATTGCTGCCGCACCGGTCTCTCGCGGCTCAGGGGCTAAAGACCAGGACGCGGCACGAGATACTCCCGGCTCTGGAACTGTTTCTCGTAACGCGTCCCCGTCCGAGAAGAAGGAAGACACGGGGGCACCTGCACAGGCTCATAATAATGCCCAGGCATCCGAGAACACGGCAGGGGATAACAACCCCTGGGGTGTTATCGGGGGTCTTATCGCAGCCGGTGTCGTTCTAGGGGGTGGAACCGTCTATTTCACCCGCAAAAAGAGTGGGGGTGAACAGTAACAAAAGTTACCTCTAAAACGCAATCGTGACAGCTAAATCCCCTTCAGGTCTTCTCTAACTCCGAAAAATCCGGGAGTAAGAAGAAACTGAAGGGGATTTTGTATATACTTATTAGTGATCCTGGGCTTAAACATTAAAGGGCTGAAATTTAACATGTAAACCCTAATAAAGAAAGCCGCCCAGCACTATATGTCCTCGAATGAAATTGCGAGCCCCGTTCCCGTATCTGAGCAGGGACCGCTCGCCAAAACATTACTTACCTGTGCACAGCAAAAAGCGAAAAATCTTGAGTACGACGAAAAAGGGCAAACCCCCACAAAACAGGTGAGTATGCGGGTTCAGCAAGGGTTATGGGAGCGTTTCCAAGAACGTGCAAACGAACACAACATGACCGCATCCGCATTTTTTCAGGCAGCCATGGAATTGTATTTACTGGCCCCAAGCCCTGTTTTGAACGAAGTCACAGAATACACAGAGAATCGTTACAACTTGGGAGCTCTTTCACGCCGTCCCCGCCGTCCCCGCCGACGTAACCGAGATGGTAAATAAAACTATTTGGAAATATTATTTTGACATATCCTCAAGATTTCGAAGATAGTTTTGGGTACACTAAATTATAGTAAATATGTCCTAATAATTTGTGAAAGGTGGAATCCTGTATATGGCTAACAAACGTCCGCCCGCCTCCGACGACCGACTCCATGAAATCGTCCACACCGCTATCCTTACGACCGACCCGAAACTCACCGGGAAAGAATGGAATCTCGCCGTCAAAGACCGCGCATGCTCCATCCTCACACTCGAAGACGAAATCTTCGAAAAACTCCGCACCCTCGACGCGTGCTACTCCGCTAATAGCGACGGAAAAGTATACTCCGGTGTGATCGTAGCCGCCTACGTCGATCCCAAAGTCGCTCACCGCGGGTTTATCCGATTCCTCGCCCCAGACCCCAACAACCGCAACACTCTCTTAGAAGAAGAAGTGCGCACCGTACCCCTTCAGAATAATGCTGAAGGGCAGCACCAGTTCGCTAAAGCAGTCTCCCTCATTGGGCATCGAGTACTAATCGCCAAAAATAAAGACACGTCCGCCCCCGCTAAAAACCGCCCTTGGGTACTAACCCACCTCGAAGACTACGGTAAAGATACCTCCAAACCCAACTGGGCTGCTGATTGGGCTCAAGCGCAACCGCTAACCCGCAATAATAAGTCCGTCAAACTACCGCAGAACGCCCATGTGCTCCCCGGCGGAACCCCGCCCGACGGGTACGGGCCCGCCATCACAGACACGACAGCCCTCAACCTTCAAAACCTCAAAGTTGCGCCCCCAACCCCACTCCAGGTTAGCGAAAACAAACCCCAACCAGCAGCGCAACCCCAACAGGAAACACAAGCTGCACCACCAACCCAACCTCGCCCCGCCGCGCACACTGCGGTACCCGAGAACCTCACTAACGCTGGCGAACAACAAACTCTGGATATGCAGGTACCCCCCGCACCACCAGCCCCTCCAGCAGATCAAGCGTTCCTGCATACCCCACAACAAAACACTAACCCCGCCCGTCCCAGCATCTACAACAACACCCAAGCCAAACACGCAATTGTTGCTGGCGCCCAACAACTTGGCCTCGACTCCGATAACGCTACCAAAGCCGCCAAAGAAGCCTGGGCAACCTCCCTAGAAAACCCCTCCGGCGACATCACCGCCAACCAAGTCGAGCAAGCCATCGCCTGGATCAAAGTTGCCCTAAGCCAACGCCAACCAGTCGCCGTATAACACGCCCCCAGAAAGGCAACCCTGAACACACCACCACCACGCCCAGCAACCACACCACTATGGGCGTGCCTACCCGAAGACACCGCCCACGCGCTCGCCACGCACCTCAACCTTCACACCATCGCAGATCTACGCGACTACTACCCACGCCGGTACCGCGCCAACGGTCCCCTCGCTAACCCTGCGCCCCAGCACCTTACCCAGCCCATCACCTGCTACCTCACCATCACCCGAAAACACCTCAAGACCAGCCGTACAGGCCGTAAAATGCTCACCATCACCGGGACCACAGACGACGGTACCAGCCCCGGAACCACCCTCACCGCCACCTTCTTCAACGGATACGAAACCAACCGCGACCTCACCCAAAACCAGCGGATCATCATCACCGGAACCCTCACCGGAAACAACGGCACCTACAACCTTGAAAAACCCGTCTACGAGCACACACCCACACTCCTACCCAGCCCCATCACACCCATCTACCCAGCCACCAAACACGTCAGCACCGAAACCATCGCCGCCGCCACTAAAAACCTCCTCCCCACCCTCATCCCAGAACCAGACCCACTACCCGAAACCATCCGCACCCAACACAACCTCGCCCCACTACACCAAGCCCAACAACACATCCACCACCCCACCACCCAAGCCCAACAACACGCCGCGCAAACCCGCCTCACCTACGACGAAGCACTCGCCATGCAACTCGCACTCGCCCAAAAACGCCACCACACCCACACACAGCGAGCGCACCCACTCACAAAAACTAGCGGCGGGATCATTGATGAATACACGGCCTCTTTGCCGTATTCCCTCACTGATGGGCAGCTCTCGGCTATTAACCGTGTGTATAGTGCTCAGGCTCAGGGGTGCCCGCTCAATGCTTTGCTGTTGGGTGATGTTGGTGCAGGTAAAACTACTATTGCTGCTTATGCGCTTTTGCAGGCTGTTCATAATGGGTTCACGGCCGCGCTCATCGCTCCTACGGAGGTTCTTGCTGAGCAGCATTATGAGTCTTTCCAGAAGACTATGCCGTCTTCGGTGACAGTGAAGCTTCTCACGGGTACGACCGACCCTGAAGACGCGGCTGAAATTCGGGAGCTCATCAAGGCGGGCCAACCCGGAATCATTATCGGCACGCACGCGCTCTTCTCGAAGCGTGTCACCTGGAGTAATCTTGCGACCGTCGTCATCGATGAGCAGCACCGCTTCGGGGTCGCCCAGCGGGATACGTTCAATAAGCTTGCAACGAAGCCGCACACGATTGCCATGTCTGCAACACCGATCCCGCGCACTATTGCCATGACGGTTTACGGTGACCTTGATATTATTACGCTCCCCGGCCTGCCAACCGGTAGGAAGCCGGTCCAGACCCATATTATTAACACTGGCACGCACCAGCGCCATTATCAGCGTATGTGGCAGAAAATCAGTGAAGAAGCCGCCGCAGGGCACCAAACATTCATCGTTGCCCCCAAAATTGACCCCCACGAGACCAACAACAGCAACGAAACACCCGCCACCTGGACCGTCTACGACATCGCCCAAGAACTCACCCGCCAAGCACCACACCTCACCTTCAGCGTCCTGCACAGCAAAATGGACCCCGACGAAAAAAACCGCATCATGGCCGACTTCGCCCAGGGGACCACTCACGTCCTCATATCAACCACCGTCATCGAAGTCGGAGTAAACATTCCCAACGCCACCATCATCACCATCATCAACGCAGACCGCTTCGGCGCTGCACAACTACACCAACTCCGAGGCAGGGTAGGCCGCGGCAACCACCAAGGATACTGCTTCCTCACCACCACCATAGACCCCACCACCGACACCAAAACCCAAAAACGACTCACCGCCATCGCCAACACCCTCGACGGCACCCTCATCGCCGAAATAGACCTCCAAACCCGAGGAGAAGGCCACATCCTCGGCACCCGCCAAGCAGGCAACAACGGCCTCAAACTCCTCAACCTCACCAACCACACCCTCATCAAAACCGCCCACCACGATGCCGAAACCCTCACCCAACAAGACCCAAATCTCACCCAGCATCCCGCGCTCGCGGCGTGGTTGTATGGGCATTCGGCGTATCAGAATGTTGATGCGTTGATGCGTACGTAGCGGGTTTTGAGGCTTTATGCTTTGCTTCGGCAAGAGAGTTACAATAAGGGACATAAACACCACCTAATTTTTGAGATAGAGGAATACTGCTCTTATGTGTGACTGGAAACCAGGCCCTCGATGCTTTGCTCACCACGCCCCCGTGTATCAGAGTGCGCAGCAAGAGTACGCGGCTGCTTTAGAGAGCGCGTTTTCGACGATGAATCAGGATGGGTCTTTCACGGAGTCAGCGAAATCCCGCCTGGAGGCAGCGTATGAAGATTTATACGCTAAGCAGCAGGGGTTTTTCTCGTCGCCGAAAGCCCGTCGGGAGCAGTTGGACTCTACCTTGTTGGCAGCCCGAGAGCAGCTAGAAGAAGACCGGAAGTACTATAAACAGAACCCTGATGAGGGTAATAAGATCCTGCTCAACCACAGTGAACGGCGTGTGGAGGCTCTTCAAAACCAGTCAGTTGAGGGCGCGCACCGGTGGAATCAAGCTAAAGAATCTTCCCGATTCGCTGATGAGCTGAACGAGAACGGCCTGGAGCAGGGGCTATTCTCGCAAGCGCACTATACGCATGAGAAGCTCGCGCATGTGGATGTTACCCAGTGGGATCAGGCGAGCCCTAACGGTGAACCTATCCTGCATGGGCTTGACCAGAAATTGCAGCCGTCCTCTGACCCGCACGTGCACCGAGAGCTCACTATTACACGCCAAATCCGTATGGAAACCCCCACAGGGGAGCGGATCTACGTTGATGCGCAGGCACGCATCATTCAACGTAAAAAGGGGTCTTCCAGCTACCAGATTGAGTACAGTCTCAACGAGAAAGGCCCTAACCGTGGCATCCTGATCCCGAACTCCGCCACCCAAGACAACTATTACGCGGTCGGGGCCGTCTATGAGCGCCGCCCCATTAACCGTGACTTCGGTAATTTCGCTACCAAAGGGGCCAGCTTACGCGCGCAAGACTGGGACCACTACCAGAAACTGCACGCGCTCTCAGACACCCGGTTAGCGCACGCCAAAGCGCAATGGGCTGAGAACCAGGCTCTGATCCGCGCCGAGCTGGCGAACAAGAACGGGCTCTTTAGCCATCACACCGCCTTCGGGAAAGTAAACCAAACCCCCCGCGGGCAGCGGCACAACCGCCTAACAGCGCAATGGGCTGATAAAGACACCGGGTACGGTGCCCTCACCTCCACGCACTCCATCGCCGCCGCTAAAGACGACATCACCCGAGTCCTCAACCAAGACGGCTACCTTAAAGACGCTGTTATTCGTGCGCGCGAGCAATCCATCAAAAAATACGCTGCGGAACAGTTCGGCGCCCCCACAGCTAAAAGCCGTATCATCGTCGAAAACCAGGCAAAACGCGCGCTTGCCAACCTAGACAAAAACGACCCAGCAGCCCTACGCACCCGCCGCCAAAAACGTAACGCTGGCGGCGGGGCAGACCGCGCAACCCGCAACATCCTGCGTGAATCCCGCCGCGCCGAACAAATCAAAATCGCCGCAGAACACACCGCACAAAAAGAACGCACCCGCACCCGAAACCTCACCACAGCCAACCGAAACATGGCGCGCCTACAAAAAACCCACGGCGTACACACCACCGTCGAACCCAAACGCCGCTACATCTCCAACGCCGGACAAAACACCGGCTACCAATACACCCTCCGCATCAAACGCACCCACGGAATCCACCCAGAAAAACAGGTAAACCTCGAATTCGACATGAAAGGCAACCTCAAAAACGGGTACGGAGCCTACCAAGACCCCCGATCCGGCATGGTCCGCATCGGAAAAATCGGCACCAAAGAACACGTCGCCACCCTCACCCCAGACCAATACAACCTCATGCGCAGCTAACCCACAGCCGCGAAAACCACACCCACCACCGGCACCACCACACCAACCCATACGCTACACTAACCCACGACGTAACAGACTCAACCACGAAAGGACAACGCCATGGCAACCACCAACCAACCCCTCACCGAAGAACAGAAAAAAACCCGCAATAAGGAATACCTAGAGCGCTACCGCGCCCGCCAAAAATACCACTACGAATCACTCGTCAAACAAAACAGCATCAAAGCAGGAGGCCAAAACCTCACCGAAGCCATGCTCAAAGAACGATTCCCCAACGTCACCGGCACCACACCCTGGAACATCGACCTCACCCAACACCCCCTCAAATGGCGCCGACAAGGAATCCCCACCAACGCACCCAAAAACATCCCCAACGCCTTCCCCCAAGCACCCGGACGCACCTTCGTAGACCCACGCATGCTCTTCGACTCCACCCTCTTCGAAGCCATGACCGGAGAACAAATCGAATACTTCGAACGCGAAGAACACTGGAAAACCCCAGGCCCCGAAGCCCTCGACGACACCAACCTCAACGAAGGCACATACCTCATCCACATCAACCGCGGAGAAAAACTCCTCAACAACCCACCCACCAAACGCCCCACCTACCCCCGCACCGACGGCAAAACCATCACCTGGGGAGACCCACGCCTAGACACCCCCTACACACAACACTGCGGAGACTACCTCTACCCCCACACCAACCACACCGACGCCCTCAACCACTACTACAAGCTCCTCCCCACCCTCACCAACCTCAACGAAGAAATCCGACTCTACAAAATCACCAAAACCATCAACCTCGGCCAAGCACGCCAACACCTCAACACCGACCAACCCCTCACCAAAACCGACCACGGCGCCCAAACCCTCGAAATCCACGGAACCGGACAACTCGGCAACCCCAACACCCCCCGAATCCCCCAAACACACCACACCCAAGAACCCGAACCAGAAACCCCCACCAAAACCGACACCAACAACTACCAAACCTGGGAAAAAACCACCACCAAACGAGAAAAAATCAACAACACCCGCGCCACCGCACTCAACAAAATCCGCCAAACCCTCTACAACCCCAACACCCACCTCACCCAAGCCCTACACCACGAACAAACCCACGACCCAGAAGCCGCAGAAGCCACCCAACACCTCCTCAACCACGGAACCCCAGAAGAAAAAGCATCCACCCTATACACCACCTACATGGAAAACCCCACCGACGCAGAAACCACACTCCGCGCCACCAACATCATCACACCCCACGAAACATACACCGCGCTCGCTTCTCATACTGATCTGACGTGGTCAATGGTGAAAGCGGCTAAGCGGCGGAATAAAGAGATGTATCAGGCTGGGTATGAAGAGTTGCGGGATTGGGGGTCGGTGACCTATGTCAAGCATCTTTCGCCGGAAAACCGTGCGTATGCTGAGAAAAACCTCACCGGCGCATACGAGAGCTTTGGGGCTCATCAATCTGCTGAGATGCTTGTGATGCTTCACGATACTGACTATGAGCCTTACCTGAATCCGACTCTTGACGGAGACCAGGGAGGGTATGACTGGAATACCATCAACCTGAAGGACTATAAGGCAGGATTTTTGCCGGTCTTCGGAGATAATCTGCCTGAAGGTGTGATCGTCCCCAGTCGTGACCGAATTGAATATCTCGCATTGCTGCTCACTTATGGCGTTATTACGCCCGAAGAGCTCTCTGTTCGCGTGCAAGAAAATTCTTACGTTGCAGATTCGCTGGATAAAGATTTGTTCACAAGTAACGGTGCGCCACTTCTTTTGACGAAGGATACGTGGAGTTATGATGCTTATCCTACGGCTCCACCTGAGGCGACGCGGTACGCCCTAGAGGGGAAGGAGTATTTCTCCAGTGAGGAAGAAGAGAACGCTTACTATGCCAGCGACGATACATACCTTATCGTCAATGAATCCCTCATCGGTGAGAATACTGCACCCTGGGGCGAATGGCGGCGCAGCGATTGGGAAAAATACGTTGATCAGCAACCCGACAACTGGTGCGTGATCAACCGTGAGGTCCTTGAATCCCTTCTAGAAGTCGAGACCAAAGAAATCCTGCCTGAAATCCTCGCCTACGGAGAACGCTCTGCACAGTAATTTGGTACAACTGAACCTCAACGGGGAAGGGGAATTCTCCTTCCCCGTTGAGATCTAATCTACTTATTTTTTATTCTTATGCCACTGCCACAGAAAACGAGCCTTTACGCCCGCGCTTACGGCTATTTTGGGAACACACGTCGGAAAAACACTCACGAGATCAACGAAATCGCGTACCGGACTTTCACCCAATTTCTCAACGATTTAGCACCTACTGGTGTGCCCTTAGAAGTATCAATCAAGGAATTCTGGGATCTTATCAAGCTCGCCGACCCTATTGTCTATGTCGAATCCACGAGTCAAAATAAGCAGACGATCCCTTTCTACCACTGGTGCACGCTTTTTGGTGTCTCTGATATAGAAGACCTGGAAGAAGCTGCCCTTCAAAACCCGCTCAAACTTCAAGAGCAGTACCAGTATACGTGGGACAACTATCTGATGGCGCAAAAAGCACTTCAGGATCAGAAGCCGTCTCTTCGCACAACTGAGAAAACTACAAACGTGACTTATTTACGATTAGCAGAGCATCCCAATAAAAAAATACCTCATCAAACGTTGGTCTATATTGACTATGATTTAACGCTAAAAATCTTGAAATGCTCTCCTGAAGTATTTGAAGAGGCTCGTGAGCATCTACAGATTACATTGCGTACTGTGGCTTCTTTAGGGAAAGAAGACGATCCTTTGTACTTCTACGGTGGTATTCAAGCACTCGTGGCGTTATGGGGGCAAGGTGACGCCAATATCCGCCGAGCTTTAGCGAAAATACCCCCAGAGAGGCTCAAAGATCGGGATAAACTCGGTGCTGGGCGGCACTATACCCATCAACAACTCACTGAGCTTTTCCAGATTCCACAGCAGACGCTCAGGAACGCTAGGAACCGTATGAAATACCAGCCGCCAGCGGTACTTATCCTTGAAAAGAGCTTCTATAAAGACCTGATCCCCGCCGCTGACGCTCAAAAAATATTTGACGAATGCTTGAGCGAGAACATACTTTAGTATATACTTATTTACATCAGTCCATAAGCCTTAAACCGCTGATGCTGATAGTCGGAATTTTCCAAGTGCTCTCATCCAACCCCTTATGGTGCTGTAATCTGCATCATAAGGGGTTTTTGATTTTCGCACTAATTTCTGCGCAACAACACAACATGCTATCAAGGAGTTATCTATGAGCAATCCAAAACCAATATCCCCTGAAAAAGCAGAATTTAATCGGCGTGGATACAACCATTTTGTGCAGCAACGTAATCGACGTAAGCAAGCACATTCTGGCAGTTTCCCGGAACCTGGAACGATCTGCCTGACGTATACAGACGCATCAGGGAAAACCCACTATGCACGAGGTAAAATCAACGTGGAAACTGATGTTGCCGGGATGCGATTAGGTTGCGCGCAGCTCTCAGTAAATCTTACAAAATCTTTGGCTTTGAGGAATATTATTCAGCAGGATTCACCCATGAAAGATTCCACACATGGTTAGGAGCGGTAAAAGCGCACCTGCGGTACGTGATTTACAGGGAAGTGCACCTTCCTTGTTCATCATCAGGCTATCCTGGGCGGCTCGTATCGCATGGTTTCTTGTCGTAGTAGCTCTCTCAATTTTCCTCATGCTGGCCACTAAGTGGTTTATAGCGCCTATTCCTATCTACCTGCTGTGGAAATTTATCTGGGCTCCACTCAACCGGTCTTTTGCTGATGCAGAGAACCAGGAGCGCGCTAAAGCTCATCCCCAAATGGTAGATGACAGCTAGGCTATATTGCTGATTATGTATATACTTATTATGTGACGGCTCTGAGAGCCTGATCGTCCGTTGCTCATGTGGTAATGGTCGGTGGTGCACCAGCAAGGATACCGAGCGTTTTAATGTTTAAGCCAAAGCGTGAGGATTTCGTATCGGCGGGTGCGCCACCCTAAGTTTCGTGAAGTGTCCAGTGTATTGCACGTTATTGGTAGTGGGGAAGCATACGTATGCTTCCCCACTACATTTTTAGAGAGGATCAGGATGGGTATGCAGGATGGTAACCCTCAGGTGTACGAGGCGCTTGTCATGGGCGAGCCCATCACACAGGGTTCCATGCGTAAAGGCCGAGGGGGGACCATTGTGCACGATAAGGCAGATAAACTGCACCGCTGGAGACAAAACATTGAGGATGCCTTTTACGATAAATACGGAGACCAGCGCAAATGGAAGCCGATCAACGCTCCAGTGCGCATAGAAGCCATTATCACGGTAAATCCCACAAGAGCCCTACCTTCTAACTATCCAGAGTTTCCCGATACAAAACCGGATTTAGATAAGCTGGCGCGCGCTATTGGGGATGCTCTTTCCCCGAGTAGGTCAGGGGTGATCAAGACTGGCGCAAGGGTAGGGCAGAAGCATTTTCGGATGCTCGCTGAAGACGGGCGCATTATATCGTGGGCACTTCAGAAGACGTACCCCTGGGGAAACCACACCCACCGAGCCGCATTACCCGAGCCAGGAGTTCAGATACGCCTCACAGTCCTATCTAATATGTCACGAGCAGACGTAGAATCGTGGGGGTACCGTTTATAGCAATCGCTATGTAAAATATTAGGGTAAGCAAGATATTTGCGATTGTGAGAACCTGCCTAATGGCGGAAGGACTCCATGAGCATTATGTTGTGTTGTTGTAGTTATGGGCCGCATACCTATCAAGGTACGCGGCCCATAACTTATACATACACACATCTCACTATAGAACGATAAATGATATATTATTCTAGTATATGTATCAGCTAATAACCACCATTGACTCCTTAAAGAAGGTGTTAGATTGTTCACAGAACCTACATTGAATATTCAAGAGATTACCGAAAAATATAAAATATCTATGTCTCAGATTTATAAACTTCTTCGGGACTATCCTCTGAACCCTGTTGTGGAGTACCCAGAAAAGCGCTACAGCGAAAGTGACGTTGAAAAGTGGCGGGAACAGCATCCACGCCGAGGGAAATACGGCCGAGGCCGCCCCAAAACACAACAGGCAAAAAATCCAGTCAAATCGGCAGACACACCTCAAGGATTCTACCTTTTCCGCGTATTCAATACAGCAGGAGATGTACTCTACGCTTTTCAGGCGCAGTTCTTCTTAGCAGCTCGTGTCTGGCAGAGCGGTACGCAATCCGCAGATCGTGAAGCGGCCCCGAATGTGACCTCCATGCAAGAGCTTCTAGATTTTCTCCGAAGCGCACATTCAGATATTGCGCGCGTGGAAGCTACCCCCGTGTGCGCGGTGGAGGCTCCTGCGCACTCGGGTGCATATATGGGTTTCGAGAACTCGCAGCCTTCACGATCAGCCCATGAAATCTCAGTACAAGTGCACAAGGTAGCGAGGATTCTTTACCAATTATTCCTTGCTGATACCGCACGAGGAGTCTTATGGGATGGGACGAACCAGGAAGAGCTGTCTAAAAATACCCACCAAGCACTTCAAGCAAAAGGGTTCGATCTTACGCAAGATAGCTTCTCTGGGGCAACTATTGTAACAAGCCCTCGCCTTCAAGTTCTTAGTGCATAAACTAAAAAGGATGATCTTGCACCCAGTGCCTTCGATAGTGCATCTGGCCTTGCTTCCCAATAGAAACCCTTGACGATAGAATAATAATGTACTATTATCCTATATAGGAAGCAGTAAACTTATACTATAAGGAGATATTTTGAATATGCTCACACGTAACAAGCAGAAATTCAGGGGTAAGGCATTCAAGAATGGTCTCACACAGAAAACAGCCCCGATCATCACTAAGGAACTTCTCAAAATCAAGGATAAGGGTAATCCCAATGAGTTAAATGAGTTAGGAGAGAGCTATACTGAAAAGTTGCAAAATGTTATTTCCCACCCCAGTCTTTCACAGAGGGCTGATATAAAGTTTTGGATACGGGCTGTTTCTGTCTATCGTGCACTTCGTAAGTTTTTCCCGTTCAAATATGATGATTATACTAAACTTAATAAAAGTTTAGAAGTATGTGTGGATCATATTGTTAGTGTTTTATTAGGTATGGGGGTGGAAAAATCTAAAATTAATTACATGGTTTATGGGGATTATGATACTTCCATATTTCCATTTACAATTGATAATTATTTATTTAACGAGGCGCGTTTCTATTGCGATGTCCCTGTATCCTCGTATGATCTCGATAGTGCTTGGTATAATATAAAGTTTGCAGATAAAAAGCTTATTATCCAAGCACAAACCCGAGGACCTTTAGGTTCTTACACCATAGATCTTGCTCCTGAGTTAGAACCTAGCAACATGCATGTCCCAACTAATTCTTTCATGGATTATTTAGATAGCGAAGATGCGCAGGGATACTTACAGACTCTATTCAATAAGATTTCTAAGTTGCGAGCACGAGACTTCGTGACTGGCGAGGCTTATGCTAGGTTCTGGGATCACACTACCGTTTTTTCTTCAGAAGAAGAACGTGTTCGCTATTTTCGTTACAACGTAGACAAATATATCGAATACGAGAAAGAAGTATATAAAATACTGATTGACTTATATAAAAAATTTTTTTATCTACATGATGAAATACCTAGCACATTTGTCGAGGATGGAAAATTCTCGCAAATGGAAGATTCTCCTTTGTGGTCTAGTTCAACCCTAAAAAATATGAAAAATACCATGGGGGGCATGATTCGTGACTATAATACTAAACTCTGTGGTAAAAATTCCTTGAGTTATCAGTATTATGCAGATATTCAAAAATATAGGCTACTTATTATCGAGGCAGACAAGAACGATCTTTATCATCGCAACAATGCTTTTGTAGAATATCCCGAAGAATGGGTATTTCCTGAAGATCTTGATCTGTATGTGGATCGTTTACGTAAATATGCAGAATCTGATGAAGGGCAACTGATGTTGCGTTTCTTGTATAAAGAGTTGACAAATATGCTGTCTCTGGGTTCGCATATTTTATATATCTACAATTCATATGAAAGCAATAAAGATTTTTGCTCCTTAGTAAAATTTGAGTTTTCATTTAATGATTTGGTGGAAAAGTATCTCGCAAAAGAGAAAGAAGTCTATGATCTTTTAGTTAAGTTTATGTCTTCTGTAGATGGGCTGGAGGAAGGTCCGTATATTCTTTTATGGTCACTTAGCTATACGGATCCTTTACGCGAGGCTATAAACAAAATGTGTCCTGAATTGCTATTGATGGAGAGGTTCTGATGAAGACTAGTACAGAAGGTTCCCGCTGGATTATTCATAGCGCAGGAGGTGTTCTTCGCCGCTTGCCTGAGGGGGAGCGATGGGTGGCGGAAGATCAGGTGCATGCCTTTCGTAAGTATTGGGAAGAGCTTTCGGAGTTTATGAAGACTAAAGATCCTGATTATAATTTTGCGCAATTTATTGATGATGTCATACCTTTTGTTCTTCCAAATTCGGCGGCGGAGAACAATCTTCGTTTTGACACCGAGGAACAACGAGACAGCGTGTTCTATGCCCTGACAGAGGATGAAGCAAAGGGGATTTTATTGACTTTGGTTCCCGACCTTTTTCAGGCATCTTATATGAAGTCAGATAATCGTATGCTTTTAGGTAAACGTGAGTGTCTCGGTATTCTCTGAAGGATAAGCAGGTTCTTGCAGACCGATGGATTGCCCCGCTGCATCCTGTCTTATGCGTAAAACCTAAATATGAGGATCCTGTGGTTCCTTGGGATTTGATGCCAACAGCGCAGAAAGCGCAACGTATGATGAAAATAGAGGTTTAAATCGCCTGTTGAGTTGATATTTTTCGCTTAGGAGGGGAGTATAGGTTCACCGTTACCTACGGGATACTAGGTTTTTGAGTTTGACTAGTATCTCGTCAGGTAGCGGTGATTATATTTTTTTAGTGGTGTAGGAGGGGCAATGATAGTCCGTGTTTTAGGTTGGGTTTTTGAGAAATCGTCTTTGCAAGGTATCCCTTGGGTATCTGCATGGGTGGGGGCGCATAGGTGGTCAAGGGTCGTAGCGTATTGGCTGTTCCCACCGGTTTTTTGGGCGTCCGTGGTGCTTGCTATGCCTGCATTTGTAGTGGGCCTGGTGTCTTTGGGAGAATGGCTGGTGTATGATCTAGCTCCAGGGTTTTTGCCCGCATTGTTGTTACTTTTGGTGATTGCATTAATGTTCTTGGGTCTGGCGGGAATGTTTTTGGCTCCTTTGCTGTTTGTTTTGCAGTCATTGGTTTTATTATTCAAGTTTTTACTCTCAATGCGGAGCTCTACGTCGTGGAGTGATCGTATAGATCCTGATTATTTCTTGAAGGTGCCTTATTCACAAATCGCTGCGTAAGGGATTACCGTATGAGTGCCTCTAAGCTGGGTGAGCACCTTCAGCACACAGTAGGAACATGTGTTAGCGGCTGGATAAAATAAATCCGAGCAGGTAGAATGACCACTATCGAAGTATGAACATGTTCCATGTTGATAGGGGCCGGAACCTTAGCAAAAGGTTCTGGCTCCTATTTTTGTGCGTGCGCCCCATGGCTGTTTGCTTACGCTGGTGTGCAGGTGATGACGATGTTGGTGGTGTAGTGCCCGTGCCCGTCGGTCCCTCCGCAGGTAATGAGGCGCAGGAGTTTGGGGCCGTGGTACCCGAAGGTGTCTTCGGGTAGGTCTCGATAGGCATAGGAGCGGCGGTTGAGAACACGCCAGTTGGTGATTTCTCCATGAGTAGTGGATGCATAGACGGGGTCTCCTACATTCAGGAGCGTGATGAGCGACATGGGGGCCATAGTATTGTTGTCATAGTTCACGTGCCCAGCGATAACAGAGGGGCCTTCAGGATCTTCAAGCGAGGCAGAAAAGTTAGCGAGTGCGGCCTGGTGCGAGGGCGGGAGGATCATTTGTGGTCTGGAGTATTCGGGGGTTTGGGTGAGTCCTGTTTCGGTGTAGGTGATGTTGAGTCCGACGGTTGGGGCGGAGAGTGTGCTGGCGTGTTTTTGGGCTGTGATGCCGTCGGTTTGGAGGGTGCGCTCGTTGGGTGCGGGCTGGTGCGTATCGGGAGCGGGCAGATTTAGCCCGGTAGTGATGTTTACTTTTACCGGGTGTGTTTGATTGTTATCGTCGCCTATGTCGGTGATGTTTTTGATGGTGTCGGCGATGTGCTGGTGCTGTTCGTTGGGATAGTGCGGGGTGTTGGTCCACCATAGTGTGCCGACGCCTGTGATGCCTAGGGCGCCTGCGCTGATCAGGAGGGTTCTTCGTGTGATTTTTGTGTTCTTTGATTGAGTCTTTGCTGTCTGAGTGGTAGAGCTTGAGGTATTTTGTGGCGACATGTGTTTATTCCTTAGCATGTTTTAGGGGTTTACATTACTATTTATGCATATACTAAAGTGTCACAATAATTTTTACACCAGAGAAGGTGAAAAAATGAAAACTCACTCATTCACAGTCAAGACGCTCGGCACCGTTCTGCTCCTTAGTACAGCCGTGATCGGCGGCAGTACCGCGAACGCTGCACCCGCCGTAACAGGAGACATCCTGGCCGCATACCAGCAGCCACAGGTTAGAGCTTCCTTTGGCCCTGCACGAGATATTGCCCGCTGCAACCAGAACGGCGGGTGTCTGCAAGTCTTCCGTCACGGAAAAATCTACCAGCATCCCCAATACGGCACCCACACCGTACCCAACGGACCCATCAGCCGCTACTACGAGCATCACGGTGGGCACATGGGTGTTTACGGGTACCCGACTTCTAGCGTCACCGCCACCGCAACTGGGACAACCCTGACCACCAGTAACGGAAAAACCTACTACACCTTCACTGAAACCGCAGGTGCAGTCACTGTTGCCGTATCAACCACACCGCCCGCCTCACCCAAACCAGCACAGCCTACACCAGCCCCTAAAACGCAGCCCATTGTAGAGCGTAAGACCCTCACTGTTGAACAACAGATCCGCGATACCGCCCAAGAAGCCTTCGGTACCGCAGGCGCGCAACCCATCAGCGATATTTACAGACCCTTCCCCGAAGATATCCAAGTCCAACGCTTCACGGGCGGAGTCATCACCTACACCAAAACCACCGGACCCATCGCTATGCACGGCATGGTCTATGACCACTGGTGGAAAGCACGAGAATATTCCGACTTCAAAAATCGAGAAGGACTACCTACCACCTGGCACAAAACCGGCGACACTATCTACACCCAATTCGAGCACACACAACTTTATTGGGATCCCCACACCCGCCTCGCACGCACCACACAAAACCTCGGCCCCCACGATGCCCTCACCATCGGAGACTCCCAAGTCTGGGATAACTCCTGGGTAGGCCAAGGGCTCCGTGCCGCAGGCTACACCCCCACCATGTACCGATGCGGAGGCACCGGCTTCATCGCCGACCGACCAGGAACCTGTCCCTCATACACTGACGGCGTGATCAATAATAAATGGGCACTACCGTCAGGGAACCCCGGCATAATCTACCTTGACGCCTCAGGCAATGACACATACCACAACTCCCAAGAATCTGTGCGGGTCGAAACAGTGAAAACCATTGAGAAGCTCAAGCAGATGTACCCGAATAGCACGATCGTTTTAGGCGGTATTCTTTCCAAAGAGCAGCCTCATCATGCACGCCGTCACGCCTACAATGAATCCGCTCGCACAGCGGCTGCGCAGACCGGTGTTCTTTTCCTGGATACGCGCGGCTGGCTGACAACTTATAGGCTTTACCCGTATATGGCTGATGATTTGCACTTGAAGGATCAGGATCAGTGGCGTCTGGCGGATCCGTTCAAAAACGCAATCCTCAATCTCACCAAAACCCCAACAAAACAGAAACCCTAAAACAAAATGCTAAAATAACACAAGCAAATAAAGCCGCCCACCACAACGGCAAAATGCACCCAAAACCAGCCAGCACCCGCGCTGACTGGAACTATCACTATCACTACTCTCATAAGGAGAATACTCACTCATGCGAAAATTCAGTGTCGTCTCTAAAGGACTGACTTCTCTATCCCTAACCGCAGCAATTGTTGCTGCCCCTCTTACTTTGACGACGTCTGCGACTGCTGTGGAAAACACTCCTAATGCTGCCGCAGTATCGCAGCTCTCTTGTGGGGAACCCAATATTGTGCTGGCGATGGATGAGACCTGGTCTTTTGGCGATAACGAGCAGAACCAGAAGGCAGAGGGCATTAAAGCGTTTCTGAAGGAGTACGCGAAGATCCCGAACGCGAAGGTCACCCTGTACCACTTCGGGCAGATGTCCCCGACCTTTAACCAGATCCTCACGGTAAATCTCTCCGATGAGGGCGCTTTGCAGAAAGCTCTCGACTTTGTCTTTAACTCTGAACAGCGTGCTGCTACCGCTCATCAGGACTTGCCTGATGCGCTCAAGGGATGGAGCGATAACTGGTCGGGAACGAACTGGGCTGCCGCACTGAAGACCGCAGCAGACCAGGCCGGTCCCTTCGATGCAGTAGTGCTGGCTACTGATGGGTCCCCCAACAAGTATGTGGATGCTAACGGTAACTATGTCAATGGTGGCTCCAACACGTTCTCCCAGCAAGCGTTTGACTCTGCTAAAGAGCAGGCCGCCAGAATTACTGGCTCCGGCACGAAGGTGATTCCCCTGTTCATTAAGACTAAGGAGAACTCGCTTGGTGGTGCTTATACCCCCGAGCGTGAAGTGCAAACCACAAACGCTATCAAGGAAATCACCGGCAAAACTAACCCCATGGAGGGCGTAGACTACATCACCTCCGCTACGGATTCCGATGCAGTCGCTAAGGCCTTCTACAATGCCGCCACCGCGACCTGCCCCACCGATCTGAAGATCGAGAAGCATGTAGATCTCACTCAGGTACAGCCCGGTCAGGAAATCACCTACACCATGACCGTTAAAAATGCTGGCGATTGGGATGAGCCCGCAGCATCTGTCAAGGATGAAGGACTCGTCATTACGGACGAAAACGGTAAAACTATCACCGGAGAAAACCTCACGATCTCTAACCCCACCAAGGGAACCGCATCCGGGACCGACTGGACCATCGGTGAGCTCAAAGCAGGCGAAGAAGCAACCGCAACCGTAAAATTCACGGTCCCTGCTGAAGCACAGGAACTCGTCAATGGCACCATCACGAACTCCGCCTACATCACCGGTGTGCGCGACCCCTACGACGGCAACTCCCGCGTCCCCAACGACACGTTAGATGCGGATACCGACAACTGGGATAACGCAACCTCCGCATTCTCTCCGCTAGCTACCAACGTGAAGGTGCATAAAGAGTTGGCAACCGATGTCGCCAATATCAAACCTGGTGACACTATCGAATACAACGTTCAAATCATGAACGATTCCTCCACCGCAGAGCCAAACTTCATCTTCAACGAGTTCCCTAACACCAAATATTTTGAGCCTGAAGCCACTATCAAGAACAACGGCCGTGGCACCGTCACCGGCAACACCTGGATGGTAGGGAACGTCAACGCGGGAGAGACCATCACCTTCACCGTACAGCTCAAGGTCAAAGAGACGATCAATATCGACGAACTTAAAGCCGGTATTGAAAACGCGGTTACCGTCACAGGTAGCTATGATCCTAAGAAACCCAACCCTAAGGATCCTGGCAACCCCACACCGCCTACCCAGTGTGAGCCTAACCCCACTGTCGCAGCGGATACCGACGGCTGTGATGTCGTCGTGACCCCCATTAACGAAGACGTCCGTATCGCTAAGACCGACACGACCGCAGAACTTAAAGCGGGGGAACGCGCAACCTTCAATTTTGACGTCGTTAATAAGGGCACCCACACTGCCCATGACGTATACGTCTCCGAAGGGGAGCTGAAGGGTCTGGATGCTTCTACGCTTCAGTGGGGCGAGAAACCTTCAGCAGGTAAGCTCGTCACGGGTGCAGAACTCGTTAAGCTCGGTGCCGCCAAAGCTGATGCTGTTGAGGCTGATAAAAAATACTGGTACATCGGCGACCTCAAGGCAGACGAAACGGTCACCGCTACGGTCTCCGCAGTAGTCGCTGACGATGCCGACGAAGTCGAGAATACCGCTACCGTGAACTCCCGGTGGGATAAGTACGATCCGTCCAAGCCGAAGCAGCCAAACAACACTGCTGAGGAAGACACCGACAACTGGGATAACGCCACTAAAAAGGTCACCAAACCGACCCCTCCGGTAACCCCAGAACCCACCCCCACCCCCACAGTCGTGCCTACCCCGCACGCATCCCTACCTCCTGCACCGGAAACTAAAAATCCGGTAGCAACCGTCATTTCAGGTATCTCGACAACCCCATGGGCTGGCCTGATTATAGGAGCTATAGCTTTGGCGGGTGCAGCAGTACTTGGTTTCTTCGGGATAAAGAAGCGGAAGACTGACTCCGAGTAAGCCAGTTTTATAGCCGTGCATGTGGAGAAAACTCTCCTCTGTGATAGGTTTTCTCCACCTGCACGTTTTGCTATAATGAATTTCAGCACCATAGTCTGAAACATCTGGATCTCCGTCCATCCTTCATGACTGAAAGCGACTCTCGAAGTTGTCCCCACCCCCATAACTATTGAGGGTCGCTTCTTCCTTTCTATCCTTGTAGGTCTATCTTTCTTAGCAAGGATTCTTCGGTAACAAGTGAAACGGTGGGTCACCATAACATGTGTTATGGTGACCCACCGTTTCACTTTAACTGTCGTCTAATAGTACATCGTCGGCAGCGGATCCTGGCTCATATTCGTAAACCGCGAGTACTTACCGCTAAACGCCAAGGGAATAGTCTTCGTTGGGCCGCCACGATGCTTCGCAATAATCATGTCTGCTTCGCCCACACGATCGCTATCGGGGTTGTACATATCCTCACGATGTAGCAGAATCACCATATCCGCATCCTGCTCAATCGAACCGGATTCACGCAGATCAGAGATCATTGGGCGCTTATCGGTGCGCTGCTCCGAACCACGGTTCAGCTGCGACAGCGCAATGACCGGAACTTCAAGTTCCTTCGCCAAAAGTTTGAGACTACGGGAAAATTCCGAGACCTCTTGCTGACGAGACTCAACTTTCTTTCCCGAGCTTAGGAGTTGTAAGTAATCTAGAACAATGAGTCCAAGATGATGACGTTGCTTTAGCCTACGTGCCTTCGCGCGAATTTCTAAAAGGGTCATATTCGGCGAATCATCAATAAATAATGGGGCTTGGGTGATCTTACCTTGTAATGACGCTAGTGAAGCCCAACCCTGTTGGTCAAGATTCCCCTTCTTCAGGGCCCCCATCGGGATTTTTCCCTCCGCTGAGAGTACACGCATTGCAAGCTCGGTACGCGACATTTCTAACGAGAAAAACGCTGTCGTAATATTGCTTCTTATAGCCGCATTCCGGGCCATATCCAGTGCCAAAGTCGTCTTACCCACACCGGGGCGCGCGGCGACCACAATCATCTGCCCTGCATGTAACCCCGCTGTTAGATCATCCAAATCTAAAAATCCAGTAGGAACCCCATACACTCCATCTGGACGATTTGAGTTAGCATCAATCTCCGCAACTGCTGCATCAAGCACGTCTGAAAACGGAGCATACCCTGTCGATGCCTTCCCCTCCGTAATTGCATAAATCTCAGATTGTGCCTGATCAACCAGCGAGTCTACCTCGCCCTCGCTCGTGT
>ERZ773073.17-NODE-17-length-90231-cov-16.101202_pt1 | contig 90231 bp, 70 predicted proteins | sample MGYA00580616_ERZ773073 | MGnify/ENA primary metagenome ERZ773073 (study PRJEB29015, sample SAMEA2737960) | human oral metagenome | biome: human oral; feature: human-associated habitat; material: dental | place: China | collected 2131 ...
AAACCCTGGATAAACCCTACGTTATTGTGGGTGCAGGGTCGCTGGTTGCCGAAACGGATGAGCAGGCGCAGCATCTTTTCACGACTGCGCAACAGCACGCCCTGGGGATTATTCGCGGGCGTCCGCAGTTCTCTCCGCCAGTCGACGATATGGAAAAGCTGTGGAGTCCTGCCGAGAAACGGCATATCTCCTCAATGCTTCAGGAGGCGGTGGTCGGTTCCCCACAGACGGTTCAGAGCAAGCTCGAAGATTTGGTTGCCCGCACCGGTGCAGACGAAGTGATTATCACGAGCACGCCGTGGGAGTTTGAAGACCGCATTCGAAGCTACGAATTGCTTTCGGAGCTGCCGATCTTCCAGAAAACCGAGTAACGGAAAGCCCTAATATCTCGCCAGGAACACAATTTCCGGCGGAATACCAGGGCTGTTGGAAGCGATCTAGGCACGCCGCCCCGCGCGTTAAAAGAGGACCCACGGCCGAAGGGCGGGCATGCGCGCAGGCGTTGTCTAGACTTCCTCCACCCCGGCTTTTCAAGACGCACCTACACTTTGCAGTGAAAAAGCCAGCAAGTACAACAAAAGCCTGCCTCATGTGAGACAGGCTTAGCTGAGCCCCGACCGGGAATCGATCCCGGGACCTCCATCTTACCAAGATGGCGCTCTACCACTGAGCTATCGGGGCAACAGATAAAAGTTTACAGTATCCTAAACCACCCGCGCAAATAAGGGTTAGGTGTTCTGTGACACTTTGTTTTAGCCCTAAAAATAGGCGTTTTTACACCGTTTATTCGCGGATGCGCCCGCCGGTTTTTCCGTCCACAGTACCGGCGGGCGCATCCCGCTTTTATAAAATAACGAAACGCCTTATTTTACAGCTAACCTTCACAGACTAGTAGCGTTTACCATGCGACTTTCCGCGGCGATCATCCCGACCGCCACGGTGATCATCACGACGGGACCGGAACCCGCCATCGCGGCGATCGTTGCGGCGGAAACCGCGGCCACCGCCTCCCTGAGGTCCCCGATCCTTACGGATGTTGATGAACTCACCGGCAATCTTGGTATCACGCAGACGATCGAAGAAACCCTTGGGCAGGTCTTCGGGAAGACCCACGATCGTGAAGTGCTGGCGAATATCGATCGAGCCGATCTGTGAGCCCTTAATACCGCCCTCGTTTGCAAGCGCGCCCACAATGGCAGAGGCTTTAACCCGAGAGGCGCGGCCCACGTTGAGTTTGTAGTTCACCATGCCTTCGTCGCTGTGGTTTCGCCCCTTCTTGGGCCCGCGTTTGCCGCGGTCCTTGGTGTCGTCGGCGAAAGCGCGGGATTTACGGGCAATATCGTCGTTTTCATCGAGGAAGAAGGCGCGACCTTGCTGTGCAATGACGGCGAGCGCGGCGGCGATGTCTTCTGCCGTGGTGTCGTGCTCGTTTTCGTAGTCTTCGATGATCTTGCGGAAGAAGTTTAGGTCTTCCGTTTCGATCGTTTCGGTGATCTGCTCGGCGAAGCGCTGTTTACGGCTGCTGTTCACGTCTTGCGCGGTGGGCATGTGCATTGGCTCAACCTTTTGACGGGTTGCCTTTTCGATCTGCCGCAGCATGTATTTTTCGCGCGGAGTTACGAAGAGTATCGCTTCGCCGTCGCGTCCGGCTCGACCGGTACGCCCGATGCGGTGCACATAGGATTCGGTGTCGTGCGGAATATCGTAGTTCACCACGAGGGAGATGCGTTCAACATCCAGTCCGCGGGCGGCTACGTCGGTTGCTACGAGAATGTCGATGCGTCCGTCGCGCAGCGCATCCACGGTACGTTCGCGCAGCTGTTGGGGAATGTCGCCGTTAATAGCTGCCGCTTGGAAACCGCGTGCCTTGAGTTTATCGGCTACTTCTTCGGTTTCTTTTTTGGTGCGCACGAAGACGATAATGCCGTCGTAGTTTTCGACTTCGAGCACGCGGGTCATGGCGTCAAGTTTGTGGGAGTGCATGACCTGCATGTAGCGCTGGCGGATGTTCGCCCCGGTGGTGGTCTTGGTTTTGACGCGCACCTCGGTGGGGTCGTTGAGGTATTGCTGAGCGATTTTGCGGATCGAGTTGGGCATGGTGGCTGAGAAGAGTGCCACCTGTTTGGCGTCCGGGGTGCCTTCGAGAATGGTTTCTACGTCTTCGGCGAAGCCCATACGCAGCATTTCGTCGGCCTCATCGAGTACCAGGTACTGCAGGTTTGAGAGGTCGAGTGAACCCTTTTCGAGGTGGTCGATCACGCGCCCGGGGGTGCCGACGACTACCTGTGCGCCGCGGCGCAGTCCGGCAAGCTGGGGGCCGTAGGGTGAGCCGCCGTAGATGGGAAGCACGGTGAAGTCTTCCATGTGGGTTGCGTAGGAGGAGAAGGCCTCGGCAACCTGCAGGGCGAGTTCGCGGGTGGGGGCGAGTACGAGCACCTGGGTGTCTCGGGAAACGCCGTTAATATCGGCGAGTTCTGCCATACGGGAGAGCGCGGGCAGCGCAAAGGCAGCGGTTTTGCCGGTACCGGTCTGCGCCAGACCCACCACGTCCTTGCCGTCGAGCAGCAGCGGGATGGTCTGTTCCTGGATGGGGGAAGGTTTCTCGTAGCCGACTTCTTCGAGTGCGGAGAGCACTCGGGGGTCTAGCCCCAGGTCGGTGAATCGGGTGCCTTCTTCTTCGGGGCTTTCGTGAGTATTGTCTTCAGTATTTTTCTTAGTGGCCGCGTTGTCTTCTCTAGGCTCTGCTGTCATGCTTTCTGCAGCGTCTGCTTTTTCGTTCGCGAGTTTTTCACCGGTTTTTTCTACAGATAAGGTCTCTTCGGTATTGCCGAGCGTAGCGCCTTGTTCAGCGTTTTCGGCAGGAATATTTTCAGTCACTTTTTCCTCATTTTGCTGGGGTGTTCGGGCGCACGCTTTTCGGCGCCGTTCGGATTCCCCTACACATTCCAGCCACATTCTGCGCGCCTTATTGTCAGGCGGGCGAGCAAGACAACACAACCCGGGCATCCGGTAAGGCGGAGGCACTCAGGGATAGGATTTCTCTACGCTGGGGGTTGGTCTTGAATTTCTCGGTGACACGCAAGTCTCGGCACATCTGGAATGAGGTGCGATGTGTATTGACGCCACGAGGCGGCATAGCATACTGAGTTCGGTGATTTTGAGTTCGGCGCCAAGAATGAGGTTAGTAACCGATTCGACCGGTTGGGGCGCACAAGACCTGTATCGGGGGTACCCGTCTTTATAAGTGTACCCTACTTTGGTGCGGCAACGCGCCGGATGCGCGCAAACCCCGGTTTTTCGCCGCGGGTTCTAAGCGAAATAGCCCCTTCAGGTCATGGAAACATGGATGTGCAAGGCTATTTCCCCATACTACTGCGCGCTTGCGGAATGCAGGGCGGTGGGATGGGTACGCCTAAGATATTTTACGCACGACCTCAAGGGAACCGTAAGTACCCACCTGCGCATAGGGGTGCCCATAACGGTCAGCAGCATACTGTGCGGTGTTTTGCGGCGGGTTACCTCCCCACGCTGAGCCGCGCTTATCGATCACCACGTAGTCGGGTGCCGGTTCTCCCGCATGCCCAATCCAGTAGACGGTTCGACCCGGAATCAGCTGGGTGAGGGTCGAGAGGTCTGCCGCAACGCTTACATCCTGCGGTACCGCCTCAACCGCCTGCATACGGCTCGTTTCGGAGGCCGTCAGCCGGTTGCTTATGAACGAAGACTTGGTCAAATCGGCAAGCGGCTGGTCGGACGTGGGCGTAACGGTCGGAATCACCGAGACCAGCAGCGCAACCGCCGGGAAGAACCAGAGCGGAACACGGCGGACGGACTGGCGCAGATTCTCTACCCATCCGATGGGTTTATCCCCGGTTTCTGCCGGTTCATCCTCTGATTCTTCGTCTTCCGCAAGCGGCTTAGGATGCGCCAGCACCTTCCCGTACCGCAAGTTGAGGATAACCTCTAGAAGAGCGAGGAACGCCACGGGCATCAGCACGAGCGAGTAGTGCCAGGTGCTCAGCCAGTACGCCTCCGTATTTGAGAGCAAACGCCATAGGAGCGTGGGCAGAATGACGATAGCGAACGGGCTTGCAACCCAGATAATAGCGCCGCAAAAGAGCAGCAGCAGAATCGTCCAGACCTTCTGGTCATAGTTAAAGATGGTGATCGCAGAACCGAGCGGGTCTGCGAAAGCGCCGTATACATCAACCTTATCGCCGTAATCGAACTGCCCGTTGGCGTTAAAGAGCGGAAGAATAAGCGCAACCGCTGCATAAGACCAGAATAGACCCCAGAGTATCAGCATGGTTGATTCAGCGGCACCCCGCGTCTTAACCCAGGAATTAAAGGTATTGCGGATGCGCTCACCCCGCGGCAGCGGTTTACCCTCAGGATTCTGGGGGAAGAGTTCGTCGAGCCCTTTGCGTATCCACCCAGTTCGGATGAATGCGACAATACCGATCATCGCGGCAGTAACGCCCATATCTTCTTTGACGAAGGCAAGCGGTGCCGCCCACAGGCAGGCGCGAATAATATAGCGGGAGCGTTCATCGGCGTTGATGCGACCGGCAAGCACCAGGTTACCCAGCGCCCCACACAAGAACGGCAGGGCGAAGGCAACCTCATGGAACTGCGCAGCCACCGCCTGCTGCACCCCGTAGCTGAGGGCGAAGGCAGCACCCAGAAGAACACCCACGAAAGTTCCCACAGGTTCGGGTTTGGTGTTTGAGGAGAAGGCACACGCCCGCTGCGTAAACCGCACCATCATATAGACGCTGGCGGCAATCATAAAATTCTGAACCACTAGAAGCGTCAATGGCGAGGGAAAAACCGCATACACAGGCCCTAAAAGCACCAGAATAGGATGAAAATGATCGCCCCACAGATTAAAATCGGTCCCTTTAATCTGCACAATTGGTATGCCAAAATGCGAATATGCCTGCGCCATCTGCGTGAAAATCGCAAGATCCCATGAAGGGGTAATCCAGTGCTTAAGCTGCTGAACGGAGTAATAGCAATAGAGAGCAAAAACCGCTAGGGCAAGCATAATCGCCACCAGTACTCTGCCCGCGGTCACCGAACGATGTGCCCCGGTATGTTGTGATGCAGAAGTTTTCGCCGATTTCTCGGTAGGTTCCGAGTCGGGTACACTCACCTCAGCCGCCATGCGTTTTCCTCGTGTTTGTTGTGTTTGGTGCCCGGTGGCAAGCACACACGTTCTTAAGTCACGCTACGTCGCCGGTGCGCCCGCTCACCTGTGAAATATATAGTTACTACTCAGGGTATCCTATTATTAAACGTTATCCCGAGATCTGCGCCTTTTTTACGCAGTTAACTCAAGATATATCTCACGCGCATATTTTCTACCCTACCCGCTAAGGATGCCGTGCCCACCGAATCCGTGTCTGATGCCGCATACCGCATCGAGCTTTCCCGCTTACCGATGCGCACCTCGGCGCTGACGGCGCGCATCACGGTAGGGATACAGGCGCTTATTTACCCACACGTTCCGGTGCATGTAGGGCAGACACTCGGTCGTTTACAGCGCGGCCCGACCGATCCGACTTTTCACCGTCTGCGTGCCCCGCGTTCTGAGCGCTCACGCACGGCGGACGATACCCTGTGGATCGGGGCGCGCACGCCGTCCCTGCAGCTGCCCGCGACCCTGTACTTTACCCGTCGTTTCGAGGGCGCAACCTCTGCGCTGAATGCTCCGGTTCAGGTTTGCCTATGGGCGGAGTCCTCCCCCGCTACACCCGACGATGCATTCCCTACCGAACAGGTCTACAGCGAGCTTGAAGACTTTGCCTCCCTTATGCCCGCGTGGCTGGGCCTGCACGATCCCCGAGAAGAGTTTGCGAAGCTCCCCGCTTTTGAGCATCTGCCGCTGAAAATTCGGCGTGCTTATCGCGAGAATCCAGGGCTGCGGCTGAGCGCATCCGGGCAGCTTACCCGGCATATGTTAGCGGCGATCGTAGAACAGCGGGTGACCCAACCGGAGGCTTTTGACGCACTGCGCTGGATTATCATGCGATACGGCGAGTCCGCACCCTTCAGCGGCGATCCGGCACAGCCTCCTCACCTGCGGGTGTACCCTACCGCTCAGGTTCTAGACACAATTCCCTCATGGGATTGGCATCGTGCGCGGGTAGATTCCGCCCGATACAGCGCGGTTTACCATTTTGCCCAACGTGCCGATGCGCTCGAACGCCTTGGCGCAACCGGTCGTATCGCGCACCTTGCGGCTGCGCTCGACGATATTCCGGGAGTTGGCCCCTGGTCGGTGGCGGAAGCTCTTCAAGGTTTCTGCGGGCATCCAGATGCTGTCAGCGTGGGCGACTACCACTTAGCGCATACAGTGGGGTTTGCTTTTACGGGAGAACGTACCGACGACGCCGGAATGCTCCGTCTGCTTGCCCCTTACGCCGGTCACCGGCAGCGAGTTGTGCGCCTTATTCAGGAGGCGGGCATTCGCAAACCCAGGTATGGTGCGCGTATCAGTATTCCGGATTACCGGGATTTTTAATATGCGTGTGGAGCCGGTACCGTAAAAGTACCGACTCCACACGCATAAACCGCCCTTCACCGGGCGGGTTTATCACCTAACTATCTCTATGATGAAATGGCTAGTTCTGCTCTGCAGTTGCCATTTCTTCACGAACCTTATCCATATCGAGTTCGCGGATCGAAGTAATCACCTGCTCGAACTGGGACTCATTGAGCGCGCCGGGCTGGGAGAAGACGAGAATACCGCCGCGGAAACCCATAATGGTGGGAATGGAGGTAATGCCTGCGGCCTGTGCCAGCTGACTCTGATCCTCGGTATCCACCTTGCCGAAGACGATATCGCTGTACTTCTCGGAGGCTGCCTCGTAGACGGGAGCGAACTGCTTGCAGGGACCGCACCAGTCTGCCCAGAAATCGAGGAATACGATATCGTTACCCTCGACAGTCGAGGTAAGGTTCTGCTGGGTGATTTCAATAGTAGCCATGGAGATAACGCTACACCCTGCACGTACATTGCGCTAATTTTTCACTCACAGACTAACAAATAGTTTAAAGCGCGTCATAAACCCTATCTTTTTGCCGTGAGCGGGCATTTTTAGCGGGTGCGCGAAGGTACCACATGCAAAGAACCCGGCTACCGAAGTAACCGGGTTCTTTTTAGGGTGGCAGATGAGGGATTCGAACCCCCGTAGGCTGTGCCAGCTGATTTACAGTCAGCCCCCTTTGGCCGCTCGGGTAATCTGCCGAACTAGCTAGGCTAGAAGTTCGCTCAAGCGAACAGAGACTACTGTACAGGTTTTTAATGAACTTGTGAAGCCAGAGCCTAGCTTTGTGACGAATACAACTTTTTGGGCTGTTTTTCGTTTTCGGAGGCTGTTTTTCAGGCGAGTTTACAGGTCGCCGTCCTGCTCCATCAGAAGCGTAATTTCCAAATGCTCAAGATAGCGTAGCGCCTGTTCAACTGTGCACATCTCACTTCGAATCTCACGAGCAAGATCGCGCCGCACTCCCTCGAAGCGGGCAACGAGTTTGGGATCTGTCAGCGTTGAGCCGATTCCCTCGAAGGCAGGAGGCTCAACAACATCCGAAGAATCTTCGCTCTGAACCGCATCCACTCGCTCTGCCTCGGGGATGTTCTCAGGCTCAGAACCAATCGAACTGTAGAGGTCAAGGAACAGCAGGGTTTCAGCATCGCGAGCTTCTTCGCGATTCACACTGCCGGTCGTTGACGAGTATTGTGTAGCCATGTTTCCATTCTGAAGACCCAAGGTTAACAACAGCTGAGAAACGCATCAAAGAACCTGAAAATTATCTGTGAGCGCAACAGAAAACAGGTATTCTATGAGGGACAGATACCGTCGTATTCCGCACAAACACAACGAAAGGACATAGGTTTATGGCAAACGAATCTTCTTTCGATATTGTCTCAAAAGTTGATAAACAAGAGGTCTCCAACGCCCTGCACCAAGCACAAAAAGAGGTTTCGCAGCGCTACGATTTCCGCGGTGTCGGTGCTGAGATCGACTTCTCGGGCGAGAAGATTCTCATTAAGGCAAACGCCCAGGAACGAGCTCTCGCGGTGCTCGACGTTTTTCAGTCAAAGCTCGTCAAGCGCGGTATTTCGCTAAAGTCCCTGGACGCAGGCGACCCCTACGCCTCGGGTAAAGAAACCCGCATCGAATGCTCCATCAAGGAAGGCATCGCACAGGATCAGGCTAAGAAGATTTCCAAACTGATCCGCGATGAAGGACCTAAGGGTGTGAAGGCTACGATTCAGGGCGATGAGCTACGTGTGTCCTCAAAGTCTCGTGATGATCTGCAGAGCGTGATTTCACTGCTTAAAGGCGCAGATCTTGACGTTGATCTGCAGTTCGTGAATTATCGCTAGACACCTCTGCTGTGCACGTAGCATCAGTGCACCATTAAGGCGGGGTGGTTACCGGTTCTGGTACCCCCCCCGCCTTTCGCCTATAAGACAAACACGTATGCAGGTTTTATAGCTGACCGTTATCGCGCGCCATCTGCTGCAGGCGGGCGATGCGCTTGTCCATCGGTGGGTGAGTAGACATGAGGTTCTTCAGGCCACCGAAGGGGTTCGCAATCATAGAGGCCGAGGTATTCACAACCTGCTGATTCTTGGGATCCATGGGGTAGAGCGAGACACCCTTCTCCAACTTATTCAGGGCGGAGGCAAGTGCAATCGGATCGCCCGTGAGTTTTGCACCGTCTTCATCGGCATCGTATTCGCGGGTGCGGCTGATAGCCATCTGGATAACCGCCGTAGCAATGGGGGCCAGAAACGACATCAGGATTATGCTCAAAAAGTTTCCGCCGCCGCGCTCACGGTTCCCTCCCATCATGGAGCCAAAACCAACAATCTGTGCCGCCGCCGTAATCAGGGTTGCGATACCGGCTGCCACCGAGCTTGTAAGAATATCGCGGTTGTAGACGTGCATGAGCTCGTGCCCAAGCACACCGCGCATTTCGCGTTCGTCAAGAAGCTGCAAGATACCCTCGGTACAGCAGACGGCTGCATTGCGCGGGTTGCGCCCGGTCGCGAAGGCGTTTGGAGTCTGGGTGGGTGCCACATATAGGCGCGGCATAGGCTGCCCGGCGCGCGAGGAAAGTTCCTCGACAATGTCATACAGAACCGGAACGTCCTCGCGGGTAACGGCGTAGGCGTTCATGGAACGCAGCGCGAGTTTATCGGAGTTCCAGTATGAATATGCAACGGTACCCAAGCTCACAAGGGCGAAACCCCAGATAAAAATTGAGCTGCGGAAGTATGTTGAAAGGCCGCCGCCGATAAGCATCAGCAGACCGACCATGCCGCCCAGCAGAAGGGCGGTCTTAAGCCCGTTATAGTGTTTGTGCATTGCGTGTACCTTTAGAAATCGTGTTGCCGTGAACGTATTAGATTACAGCATACGGGATATATATGAGGCAGACGTCCAGATTCGCCACCAGCGTGTATTTCGTATTCTCGCATCCACAGGTTCCTCGAATGCGAGCAAGGTCACATAAAGTCTCGAAGTGTTCTGTTATCCCCCAGAAATTCACAGTTTTAGCGACATAGTGTCATGGTGAAAGTACCCCCGAACACGGCTCTTATTATGAATTTATCGTAATTGTAATTGTGAAAAAGTCAGATTAACGGTAGAGTATTGTTCATGACCGAACCCCTTGATACGAACGCACACCCGGAACCCGAGCATCCTCTTCACGGATGCTCCCACACCGGCGTGCTGCCGTTGGCAGCAGAATCCGCGACCGAACTTCTCACGGAATCTTGGTCGCAAAACTTGCGCGCCAAGGGGCGCAGAGTCACGAAACAGCGGCTTGCTGTTCTACGTGCGGTTCAGGATCATCCCCACGCCAACGCCGAAGAAATAGTTACCGCTGTGCGGCAAGAGATTCCTACCATTACCGTGCAGTCGGTGTATGTGATCCTCACGGATCTGACGAATATCGACATGCTGCGTAAGTTTGAGCCGCCGGGAACCCCGGGGCTCTACGAGACTCGCACGGGCGATAACCATCACCACGCATTCTGCATTCGCTGCGGAAAAGTTCAGGATGTAGACTGCGCTGTCGGCGCAGCGCCTTGCCTAACTCCCAGCGATTTCCACGGCATGGCGATTATCAGCGCAGACGTACTGTATCGAGGCGTCTGCGCAGACTGTCAAACTGAGGCAGAAGCAGAACTGGCGAAGAGCCAGGTGCAAGCCGCAGCGAGCGTTCAGCACTAACGAACCACATTCCCACACCTTACTCCGGGCGTGAAACAGCGCCTCGGTGTTCGTTAGCTGCACCCTAAAACAGGAAGAATGCTCGTCGAAAACCACATAGCATCACCAAAAACACAGGGAGAAGCAAATATGTATCAGACCCCGCAGAACCCCATTCATCCCGGTTCTTACACCACCACGAGCACTGGCACGCCGGTAGCTTCAGATGATCATTCGCTCACCGTGGGCGCCGATGGTCCCATCGTTCTGCACGATGCTTACGCTGTTGAAAAGCTCGCTCAGTTCAACCGTGAGCGTGTGCCCGAGCGTGTGGTGCATGCAAAGGGAACCGGCGCATACGGCTACTTTGAAACCACCGAAGACGTTTCGCGGTACACCCGTGCAGCGCTCTTTCAGCCGGGCGTTAAAACCGAGCTGCTGATTCGTTTCTCAACCGTGGCGGGCGAATCCGGCTCCCCCGATACTTGGCGTGACCCCCGCGGTTTCGCGGTGAAATTCTATACCACCGAAGGCAACTACGACTTGGTAGGTAATAACACTCCTATCTTCTTCATTCGCGATGCCATCAAGTTCCCCGACTTCATCCACTCACAGAAGCGTATGCCCGGTTCGGGTCTGCGCGATCACGATATGCAGTGGGATTTCTGGAGCCTGAATCCCGCGACGGCGCACCAGGTAACCTGGCTGATGGGCGACCGCGGCCTGCCCCGCACCCTGCGCCACATGGACGGCTTCGGCTCGCACACCTACCAGTGGATTAACGCCGAAGGCGAGCGCTTCTGGGTTAAGTACCACTTCAAGACCGAGCAGGGCAATGATTTCTTCACCCAGGCTCAGGCCGATGAAATGGCGGGCAAGGATGCTGACTTCCACCGCCGCGACCTGCGCGAGGCTATTGAGCGTGGCGACTACCCCGCCTGGACGCTCTATGTGCAGATCATGCCCTATGAGGAGGCGAAGACCTACCGCATTAACCCCTTTGATCTGACGAAGATTTGGCCGCACTCGGATTACCCGCTGGTCAAGGTGGGCCGCATGGTGCTGGATCGCAACCCGCAGAATTTCTTCGCCGAGGTCGAGCAGGCGGCCTTCTCCCCCTCGAACTTTGTGCCCGGTATCGCGGCTTCGCCCGATAAGATGCTGCTCGGTCGTATCTTCTCCTACCCGGATGCGCATCGCTACCGCATCGGCACCAACTTCGCGCAGCTGCCCGTGAACGCACCCCACGCGGCGCCGGTGAACAACTATTCGCATGACGGCTCGATGCGCTACAACTTCAACGACCCCTCCGTTCCCACTTACGCACCAAACAGCCTGGGCGGTCCGCATGCGGATGCGGAGCGCGCTGGCGAAGGTAGCTGGGAGTCTGATGGCGAGTTGGTACGCACCGCCTACACCCTGCGCCCGGATGACGATGATTTCTCGCAGGCGCGCACCCTCTACGAGGTAACCATGAACGACGAAGAACGCGAACGCCTGATCAGCAACATCTCTGGTCACGTGAGTGCTGTTCGTTCCGACGAGATTCGTGAACGTGCGTTCCAATACTGGGACAACGTTCACCCTGAGCTCGGCTCTCGCGTTCGCGAGGCCGTGTCAGCCGCCGCATCTGGTTCGTAAGATACGGCAGCGTCTGTTCTCCTGTAGGTTCGAGAACATGACGCACGGCTGCAGCATGGGGCCGGTGACTTTCTGTGAGGTGGAGTCACCGACCCCGTATTTTTAACCGGTTATGTTGTGCTGACAAGTTTGAGGCGGTTGTACCTCAGTACAGGCGCAAGGTTGGCGAGGCATAGGATAACCCAGGCGCACCCTGCTGATACCGCCGCCACATCCCAGCCAAGTGCGCTGGTCACTTTGGTCTCAGCGGGGAATCGGCTTGATACAGAAAAACCGACGACGGCCATAACCCCTAGAGCCAGCAGAAACGAGCTGAGCGCATACATCAGAGATTCAAAAACCACGATACGCGCTATTACTGCTCGTGAAACACCGGTTAGCACCAGCAATGCAAAATCACGGCTTCGACTCAAGGAGCCCATAAAAATAATGGTCGCAGCCCCTATAGTCGTGGTGAGAAGCGCAGGAGATAGAATAACGCTCAGCCCACCCGAGTTGGTACCGGAACCGGAACTCATGCCCGTTGCTATCGTGTCAGATACTGTGGAGAGAATTCCGGGCAACCCTACCGTTATCAGAACGGGGGTTAGAGTTGCAGCGCTCCTGCCGCCGCTATGTTGTATAAACCGACGGGCGATATTCCATGAAGCCGATAACCTCATGGGAATTATGGCACTCCATACACTGATAAACCCTGACGAGAGGAGTGGAGCAAGTGCTGCCAACAGTGAAATCAGGCAAAGTCCTAGGAGAATACCTAATATCGCTACACCTGAAATAGCCGCATCTACACGCTCTTGGTGAGGGTCAATACGGACAAACTGTATACCCACTGCTAATGCTATGGTGCATACTGCCAAAACGAGAGTAAAGATCAAACGTCCACAGCTGAATTTTACGGCAGGTGTTTCTTCTGTTTCACGAAGTGCCCAAAGCGCTGGCATCAGGCTAGCCGCCCGTGCAGACCGCACCCCGCTGAAGAGTGTTACGACCAGCACGATAAGAGCGCTTATTACTATAGAATGCGCCAGATAAACAACCGGTACTGTCTGCTGAAGGGTTGTTTGATGAACCATATAATCAAGCGTTGGTTGAGCGCACACTATACCCAGCCCGCAGCCCAAAACAACGCCTATGACCCCTACCGATAGAAGCTGCACGAGCACTATCGTAAAGACCTGTCGAGGAAGTACACCGACCAATTGCAGCCGGGCATACTCTGCACGGGTTGCCGCAACAGCATAACGTGCTGTGGAAGCGAGCATTGCCACCGATGCCACGATGAGAAACACTATTTCGCCGTATGCCAACGAGAAAATTGCTCGGGCTTTCTCCGAGGGCATAGTACTTGCCGTTGCAAGGTGCAACCTGACCGCCGTAATTCCCGTCGCCCCTACAATCACCATGACAAGGGCACCTACCCACACGCGCCACGTGCGGCGCAGCTGTTTCACCGCAACCTTTACCATCATGATGCATCCGTTTCGTAGGCAGCTGCGCGGTCGAGAGCCGCTAGAATTTCGAGAGTATGTGGGCTTTCTAATGTTTCGTGAAGAGTTCCGTCACGCATCACAAATACGGTATCTGTGCGGGATGCTGCCTCTAGGTCGTGGGTTACCATCACGATAGTCCGATGTTCTTCATCGACGAGACGGCGCAGTATATCCAGAACCAGATTCCCAGTTTTAGTATCGAGGGCGCCAGTAGGCTCATCCGCAAAAATCAGTTCTGCACCGCTTGCTAAGGCACGGGCGATAGCCACGCGCTGCGCCTGACCACCTGAGAGACGGTTCGGCAAAGAGCGAGAAAAATCTAACATATGCACCGCATGCAGCGCTTCGCGAGCACGACGATGTGTGTGTCGCAACCCGGCAAGCTGCGCTGGGAGCAGGACGTTCTCATAAGCCGTCAGCGCCGGAATCAGGTTATACGATTGAAAAACAAACCCAAGGTGATCGCGCCGGAATGCCACGAGTTTATTGCCGCGAAGAGAGCTAATATCTGTACCACCGATAGTTACAGTACCGGAGGTCAGCGGCTCAAGACCTGCTAGACAGTTTAAGAGGGTAGATTTACCGGAGCCTGAAGGTCCTACAATCCCGGTAAAACTCCCCCGCTGAATCTGCAGGTCAATTCCTTTCAGCACTGATAGCTGCTCTCGCGAACCGGCGGAGGGGAACGACTTATATATTCCCGCTCCGGTAATTATCTCTTCTGCTGTATGAGAAAAGGCCATTACGTATATCTCCTGCTCGGGTCGATGATGGGTATATCGTCATTCCCTGACTGCATGAGAACAGCTTTGCTACACATTATAGAAGCCGGCCTATATAGTACAACCTTTCCAAACGCAAAAATCGCCCGGAAGAAACAACACCGTGTGGGTGTTTCTTCCGGGCGATTTTTGCGTGACGGCTTTTATGAACTATGCGGATGCACTAGCACCAGCGGGAGAAGCGCCGAAGACCGCTTCCTGTTCACGCACAATATCGAGGAGCTCGCGGATCTGCTTGATGTCGAGCACAGCGCTGGGGTTGAAGTAGTTGATCTGAATACCCGGGGCGTTGAGCTGTTCCGCGAGGGTCAGCACCTCAATCGCGTGTGCTACGCGCACCTCAATTGCAGGATCAATAGCGGCAACTTCAATCGGCGAGGTGAACGCCAGCATATTCGTGGGGTTGCCTTCATCATCGGGGACGAATGCGGGGCCCTGTACCTTACTCTTGGGGTCGATAGCCACCACCAGAATAGAGTTTGGTGCCACCAACGATCCGAGAAGCTGCTGCATATTGTCGTTGATAAGAGCCATTTTCGCGCCGTCGTTGCGGGGCGAGTTCACAACCCATTGCACCTGGGCGCGCTCAATATAGCATTCGTGGTTGGAACCCGGATCTATCGCAATCAGATCAAGGTCGGGGTTGCTCAAGAAATCCATGAAAATCTTGACGGCCGGTTCACGCAAAATCAGCTCGTCATCGTCGGAGTTTTCACGCATGTAGCTCTTCGAAACATACTCTGCCGACGAGAATACGCATAGCGCCTGCATCCCGTTTTCAAGGCGAATAACCTGGTAGCGCAGCTGCGATTCGGGACCAATATCAAGGTGCCCTGCGGGAACAATAGTTGAGCCGGAAGCATCCACGAGCAAATCGCCGCCGAGCATGGTGCGCACTACGTTAATGAGGGTTCGTTCTTTGACGTCCTTCTTGAAAGCTTCGAGTGCAGCGGCGAGGTAGGGATTGGGAACCTCGTAATCGGTTTCTTTATGCAAGCCCGAAACATCACGAGCTCGACCGTGCATACGTTCGGTTGCCCAAGCGGGAATACGCTCGGAATCGCGCGGGAACATGTGCAGATGCTCGCGCACATCCGAAGCACTCAGGGTTCCTTCAGTACCCCAGTTCTCCGGTTCTTCGTCGCGGTTATAAGATGCCCCCACACTGAACTTCGGTTCGGGCCAGTTATTGGCCGCCACCACCACAGATGCGGTAAACCAGGTGCCGCGGTTGCCGTCGTAGGCGGCGCGCTGGAGCTTGCGAAGATCGGGCAGTACGGGCGAATCTTCCTTGAGGGGGCCCACCGAACCGATGTACTCTTCGCCGTCACGGAATTCACGCACGCGAATATAGACCTGCCCGGCGAGGGGTTTTACGTCGAGGATCATCTCGCTCCACCCGGGCTCAGCCTTGACGACATCAAGAAGCCAGCTACCGATACGGTTGAGCGCATCCTGGGTGCGGGCGGCTCTACTCGTCGGTTCAGAACGTCGGGTATCCGTCATGGTTTTCCATTCCTTTATCGTCAGCTTGCATCTTAGGTCCCGGCGGGAAGCTACCCGCTACTCTATTGATTTTAGCGAAGCATCCGCCGTCACGCCGATTTATAACGTCATGATAGGTTAGGGAACACACTTTTGCGTGTGTGCTCTAGCATCGGTTACCGAGTTGTCTCTTGTTCAAATTTTTTCTCCATCCGACCCACAAAATTGGTGCAGTTTGTGGGTACTCACACCAAAAAGGTTGTTACCCTTAACCTATGACGAATTCTTTGCAGGATCTTATTGACGCATCAATCTTTATCTCGACCGAATACCAGGCGCGGTTGGCTGAACTCATTGGGTCTGCTGACTACGACGTAAACTTCGCCGAACAGTCCCTCACGTTCAAGGCCGCCGATCCGGTGTCTTTTCAACCCTACCTGCTCGGTACCGAATCTGAAAACCGTGGAACCTGGATTTGGTCGTGGCAGCAATTGGGATATTTTCCAAATGCGGTAGTCTCAGCGGCGCTGCAGGCGCGAGATGCCGGTGAACGCGACTCAGTTCTGGAGCTGAGTACCGACGAAATTCCGCTCTCAGAGGGATTGGCGCGTCGCCTGACTTTGGCAACGAAAACGGTGACCGGTTTATACGCTCACTATCCTCTGCCGTCGGGGTCTGTGCGGGCGTGGAGCCTGATTGACAGCCCCGAATTGACCCTGGATGCGCCCACGTACAAAGGTGTAGGGCGCGTGATTGCGAAGGCTCTGCAAAGCGAAGATATTCACGATCATCCACTCGCCGTTAATTCTTATGCGCGTCAGCGCGGGTTCCATACCGCTTGGGATACCGAGGCCACCGTGGTGCTCACCATGACCGACGGAGCCCTGCGGCTGTGGTTCGATGAGGGGCGCATCAGCGGTATCGAGCGCGCGAAGCCCGAGGTTACCGCCCAAGAACTTGCGCAGCTTGCCGCAGAGGCTGAGCAGTACCGTGCGGAATTGGCAGCTGAACGCGCCGAAGTTGAGCAGGCCGCCGCTGCCGAGGCTGCAGAGCAGGTGGCCCTGCGCGAACAGCAGTCGGCAGAGCGTGCGGCGGCACGTGCCGAAGCCGAGCAGGCACCCGCCGTTCAGGAACCCGAGGAAGCACAGGCAGCAAAGAGCACCCCCGCGCAGGAAAATGCACAGCCGGAAGAAGCAGCACCGGCTCAGCCTCAGGCTCCTGCGGCGGCCGCAGAGCACGCTGTACCCGCTGGCGCATCGCAGAAACCGGTGGCGGGTGTACGCACGACCGAGAACCTCTACCCGGATACCGAGGCTCCCTTCGATCAGGATCCACGCGAGGATTCCGAGCACGGTCGCGTAACGGTCAATACCCTACCCGGCGATGTCGTTCCGAACGCTGCTGCGGCACAGACCGGCACACCTGCGGGTCAGGCTAAGGCGACGAAACCCAGTGCCTCCGAAACCTCGAATTCCCGCACATCGATCACCCCGCGCGCAGCTGGCAAACCCGGCGCGAGTGCAGGCCAGGGACAGGAAGCACCTCAGTCCGGCGCACAGAAGCCCGCAGCGGCAGGTGCCCAGCAGCAGCCGCAGCAGGCACCCAAACCTGCCGCTTCAGGTACCGGCGCATCCGCACCGCAGACCGAGAACACCCCGGCAACTGCAATTCCGGTGATCAAACCCGCCGAGCAGAAGGTCGATCAGCACGAGGAACAGGAGCAGGCTCAGGAAACCGGTAAGAAGAAGGGCTTCTTCTCGCGTTTCTTCGGCCTGTAGACAACGCTGTATCAGCAGGCGTACAGGGTCTTTACCCCGTGCCTGCGGCATATTATCCTGACCTAGGAATTTCATCATTCCGGTGGGGTGCAACGCTGTATTATGTTGCGCCCCATCGGCGTTTAATAGGCGACTCGCCTCCGCCAGTCGGCGCCTCACACTCGTGCAAGAGTGCGGTGAAGAGTAGAGTTGTTAGAAGTTCACATCTCATCTTTCGTTCACAGGTAGGGAGGATCCCTCACACTATGGCGCAGAACACTCACAGCGCTACAGCACCCGCATCAGGCACGGCGGCACACGCTGCACAGACCCGCAATGGTTTTATCTGCCTTTTCACCACCTACGCGATCTGGGGTATGCTGCCGCTGTATTTCTATCTCATGGCGTCTTCGTCTGCGCTGGAGATTGTGCTCTCGCGTGTGATTTTTTCACTGGCATTCTGCGCGGTTCTGCTCCCTATTTTCCGGTTGACCAAGCCGTTTAACCAGGCGGTGCGTACCCCGCGCACTATGGGTATTTTGACGGTCGCGTCTTTGCTGATCGGCGCGAACTGGATGATTTATGTGTACTCCACCACGCACGGGCATACGATCGACATGTCGCTGGGGTATTTTATTAACCCGCTGGTCTCCGTGGTGTTGGGAGTCGTGTTCCTGCACGAGCGACTGCGAAAAGTTCAGTGGATCGCTATTGGGATTTCGACCGTGGCGGTACTGATTATGAGCGTGGTGTACGGGCAGATTCCGTGGCTGGGTTTGGGTGTTGCCTTCACCTTCGGAACGTACGGGCTGCTCAAGGCGCGGGTGGGGTCAAGTGTGCATCCGGTGGTGTCGCTATCGCTTGAGACTTTTATTTTGCTTCCGGTGGCGCTCGTGGTGCTGTGGTGGATGAATACGCAGGGACAGCTCACGTTGTTGTCGCAAGGCTCCGGGCATTTCTGGCTACTCGCTTCCACTGGCATTGTCACGGTGACTCCGCTGGTTCTTTTCTCAGCGGCGGCGCGGGCGCTGCCTCTGTCGGTGATCGGCATGGTGCAGTATATGGGACCGACCATTCAGTTCTTTTTGGCGCTCTTCGTGCTGCACGATAGGATTACCCCGGATAAGTGGATTGGCTTATGTCTGATTTGGGTGGCTATCGTGATTTTCACGGTGGATGCGGTGCGCGCCTCACGCACTTCGCGCCCGTCGAAGCTCACGGCGGTCGAGACCGGCATGATCCCTATTGTGCAGATTTCTCAGTCCTCTGAGGGCGGCGAAGGCCGGGAGCAGAACTATCTTCTGGATGCGGTGCAGCTCTCGCCCGAAGACACCGAAGATTCCGCAGCGAGTGCCTCCGACAAATCCTGAGCCCTTGCCGTATATGCATAAAAGTGTTGGCACGAGAACCGGTCAGAGTTCTCATGCCAACACTTTTTATTCGCGCCGAGTGCGCGACTATTCTATATTTCTACGTACCGGGCACAGTCCGCAGACCTGCCCGCGCGCGTAAACGGTATTATTCGGTGGCTGCCTGCTCGACAGCATCATCCTCAGGTTCTTCGGGGTGCCTGCTCAGGTTTACGAGGGCAAACACCAGGCCGCCCCAGATAATGAGGATTGCCACGATCATCATAGCGATAGCTGCACCGCTCATTATGCCTCCTCACCCTGTGTTTTTGCATGTGCTTTCAACGCGGCATCGTCCACATGCGTGTGGGCGAGTTTACCGCCGATAACGGGCGGTGCCGGGGGTTCCTCGGCAGCACGTGACTTATGCGACCACGGCAGGAATGAAATCACGATAGAACCAACGATCAGGAGTACGACCATGCCCCAACCGAAGATACCGAGCAGATCTGCTGGGTAACCTTCGTAGGGTTTATTAATGGTCTTCACGAGCGTGGAAATCAGGCTGTACCCCAGTATCAACGGGGTAACGCCCGCCAAGAGAATCATCCAGAGCCAGCCCACTTTCAAGGAGGAGACAGAATTCAGATGATCCCGCAGGGTCGGCAGTGCCCGCAAGCAGTAGACAACCACAACAATGGAGGTGAGGCCAGCGGCAAGAATGCCGAAATTATTCACGAAGTTGTCGAGAATATCCAGCACGTACAAGCCGGATGCGGTGGGCATCAGCAGGGTCGAGATAATCGCCAGCGGGATAATCACGATCATAGTCGAGGTCAGGCGTGAGGTCCCAGCTTTATCCTGCACACCGGCGACAATGACTTCAAGAACCGAGATGAGCGAAGTGAATCCTGCGAAGAGGAGCGAACCGAAGAACAGGAATCCGATGAGCGCACCAGCCGGAGCCTGCGAAATAATGGTGGGGAAAGCGATGAACGCCAGGCCGGTACCTTTTTCGACGACTTCGCCTACGGCGATTCCCTGTGCCTGAGCCATGAAGCCCAGCGCCGCAAACACACCAATGCCCGCCAGCAGCTCAAATCCGGAGTTGGCGAAACCCACGACGGTGCCCGAACCGGTCAGGTCGGTCTTGGGCTTCAGGTAGGATGCGTAAGTCACCATAATGCCGAAACCGAGGGAGAGCGAGAAGAAGATCTGTCCGTAGGCGGCGACCCACACCTCGCCATTAGTTAGCGCACCCCAGTTGGGAGTAAACAGGGTGTTCAGACCGTTCATCGCGCCGGGCAGGGTGAGCGAGTACGCAACCAGACCTACGAACATAAAGATCAGCAGGGGCATAAACACCACATTGGCGGCACCCACGCCTTTTTGCACACCCAGCGCCATGATGACGATCAGGGAAATCCAAACCAGCACGAGCGGAATAAGAATGCCGGGGTTAAAATCAAAGGAAAGCTTTGGATCCCCCACTTTCAGGAAGTCCTTCATGAAGAAGGATTTCGCGTCGCTGCCCCATTCCTGGTTGAACGAGAAAATCATGTACCGCACCGCCCAGGCGATAATCGCGGCATAGTAGATGGCGATAACCGCGCTAATACCCATGTGCCACCAACCGATGAACTCGGTTTTGCGGTTAAGGCGGCGGAATGCCAGCGGGGACGATGCGCGCCCACGGTGTCCAATCGCGTAGTCGAAGAAGAGGAAGGTGAGGCCTGCGGTCAGCAACGCCACGATGTACGGGATCATGAAGGCGCCGCCGCCGTTCTCGTAAGAAACAGCGGGGAAACGCCAAATATTTCCCAGACCAACAGCTGAGCCGATGGCGGCAAAAAGGAAGACCCTGCGGCTGGAGAAGCCTTCACGCTTCGCCGGGGTCTTGGCGGGTTTTGTACCCATGATAGTGGTTACCTCGGTCTAGATGTTCATGTATGCACGTCACGCGACGATGCGCCTTTGAGGGTAGACGGAGCATGTCGTCGTGAACGGAGGCGCGCTAGGGTTTGGGCGCGACTCTCCGGGTGCTCTGTGCTCTCAATGATGTATGGGCACAGACGTTCTTTAGGTTTACCTGATGTAGGCTATTTGGTCAATGATAGCCCATCATGTGGGATTCTGTGGGATTTATGAGGGGAATGTAATAGATAAACGCAAGCATTTTTAAACTAATACTTCTCGATCTTCAGCCCTCACGGCCTCTCATGCCGAGCAGCAGGTGCATCCTGGAAGAGACCGGATTTATCGGTACTTTTACGGCTCTCTAACTTTGAACCCCTCAAGATTCCCACCAGAATTACCGTGAATCCGCACAGCGGAGCAGCCCCGAGGGCGAGCTCGGTACGGCTCACCACATCCAGCGGCATGTGCAGCAGGAGCAAGGCCAACGCAGCCGCACAAACCCAACCGCTCACATATAAACGGTGCATATTCAAGGCAATAGCCAGATTTCCGGCGAGCACAAGCAAGGCGATAATCGCGGATTCAAGGGTCAAAATAGCAAGCATCATTCCGGGTGCAAGACCAGCATATTTAGAGTAGAAAATGTCAAAGAGAAAAGGTCCGATAAGATAGGCAAGCAGTGCGCCGAAAACGCCGATTCCCAGGACCCACAGACACGGGCGTACTAAAGCGCGCAGTGGGTGATCTCGGTGCTTTAAGAAAGCCGATATGGCGACCCCTTGAAAGGCCTGAAGCGGCATCATAATCGGCGAACGTGTAACCCCAATAGCAGCGACCAAGGCATTGAACTGTGCGCTTTGATCCTGCGTTGTAAACTGTAAGAAAAAGGGAAACGCCGTCATAAGAATCGATGCACCGGCGGACGAAAGCATGAGCATCACAATATTTCGTGCATACCGCCGCGAACTAACATCAATGCTCGCGTGCCAGACGCGCCGCCCGGTACGTGAAAATACGACGCACGGAACCCAGATCAGCGAGGCAACGACAACGGCGGTCTCAAATCCGAGCAGGTGCCACGACAACACTACCGCCGCCAATGTTGCCGCCAAACGTATCAGTGCCTCACCACTGCCTAAAGCGGCGTAAAAATACCAGGAATCCCGCCCGGCGGATGCGCCACTAACCGCAGCGTACACGGCGTACATTACGACGCCGAACGCTATCAGTACAACACTCATCTGCGGGTAGGTGGGGAAAGCGGAGGACCACAGTGGTGAGGTCATGACGACGATCACGGCAATACCCAGACCTAACAGGGCTGCCACGGCGGAATATGAAAGTCTATTGGGGTGTGTTCGTGATTCCGGATTCTGCAGAAGGGACGCCCCAACTGCCCGCGTTGTCTCCTGCTGAATAGCGCCGGTTATACCGTAAATTCCGAACACGAGGGGCCAGAATGCTGACTGAAACTGTCTAAACTCACTGTGCGATAAAAAGTACGCAGCAATAACCGATATAGCAAACGTTGCCGCAGCCGCTATAACCGAGCTGAAGAATATTGCGGCAGATTGATATGCGGTAACGGTTTTGTGGGCCATAGTTTCCCTTATAGAACTCTATCGAGTTCAGCTCCACCTGGGCGTTCTTCACACACTACGCTGCATCGATATACACATTCTCGTGAAGAAGAAGTCTTCCTGAAGCAACCGTATCACGCGGTTTAGCCCTCGCGATGCACCACGGCATGCGCGAAGGATTCCAGCGCCGCCTTCGCGGTGGAATCCGGCAGCGGCGCAATGGCCGCGATCGCGCGATCCGCCCAGTCATAGGCTATCTGCCACGCTTCCTGCGTGACCGGATGCGCGGCGAGCGCGGATACGGCGGCGGCAAGCGCATCGTCACTCGAGAGGTCTGCCTCAATGAGTGTTCGAACCTGACGGGCTGATTCGTCCCCGGCCTCTGCGGCACGGTTGAGCAGAATGGTCGGCAGGGTCGGCACGCCCTCACGCAGATCGGTGCCCTGGGTTTTCCCGGAGGATGCACCATCGCTGACAATATCGATCACATCATCGGCGAGCTGGAATGCCACGCCCACGAGTTCGCCGTAGGTGGCGAGCATCTGAATAACCTCTTCGGAGGCGCCCGCCAAGAGTGAGCCGTACTCCCCCGCCGCCGCGATCAGCGAGCCGGTTTTCCCTTCGATCACGGAGATATAGTGATCGAGAATATCCTGGTTTTCGCGTACACCGGTTGTTTCGTAGAGCTGCCCCAGCACCAGGCGCTCGAAGGTTTGCGCCTGAATTTTCATGGGTCGCGTGCCCAGATCGGAGACCAGCAGCGAGGCACGCGAGAAAATGAGGTCACCCGTCAGGATGGCGACGGAATTTCCCCAAATGGTCTGGGCGGTATCGACTCCGCGGCGTTTGGGCGCGTCGTCCATCACATCGTCGTGGTAGAGGGTCGCCAGATGGGTGAGCTCAACGACCACCGCAGCCTCAATCACCTCGTCGTTAATCTGTCCGTCCACGGCGGCGGCGAGCAGAGTCAGGAGGGGGCGCACGCGCTTTCCACCGGCGAGCAGTAAATGTCGGGCAGCAACATCGGCGAGCTTATCGGTGTAGCTGATAGCCTCAGCAAGCCGCTCTTCAATCCGCGCCAGCGAGGTAAGAATCTGGGGGCCAAGCTGCGGGTCGGACGCAATGAGCTCAAACCCTGCGGGCAGGTTGAAATCGAGTCCTGCCATCAGGTCGGTGGCTGCAATGGATTGCTCTGAGGTGCTCACGATGCCTTCTTCGGTGTGTTGGTGCGTAGCTGTATACTGTGTGTTGCTCAATGATGATGTGCTGAGTGTTAGTTTTGGGGTTTGAAGCCACGGTGAATGGCAACAATTCCGCCGCTGAGATTACGATATTTGACGTCCTGCCAGCCCGCCTGTGCGAACTTGTGGGCAAGGGTTCTCTGATCCGGCCAATCGATAATCGACTCCGCCAAATACACATAGGATTCCGGGTTCGAGGAGATCGCGCGCGCTACGGGCGGTATCGCCTTCATAATGTATTCCTTATACACCTTACCGAAAGGGGCGAAGGTTGGGGTTGAGAATTCCAGTACCACGATGCGCCCGCCGGGCTTAGTAACCCGGTACAGTTCGCTCAGCGCACGGGGATAGTCTGCAACGTTACGCAAACCGTAAGACATGGTGACGGCGTCGAAGCTGTCGTCCTCGAAGGGAAGGTCGGTGACATCCGCCCGCACGAAGGTCATATCGGGGCGGCGTTTGCGCCCGACCTCCAGCATCCCTTCGGAAAGATCCGCGGCGATAACATCAACCCCGGCGTCGGCGAAAGGCTCAGATGAAGTTCCGGTACCGGCGGCAACGTCGAGGACCTTCTGCCCGGGATGCGCATCCACGGCGGCAACGGTCTGCTTGCGCCAGTAGATGTGCCGTCCCAGCGACAAGATGCCGTTCATCAGGTCGTAGCGCTTCGCGACGGTGTCAAACATGGCGGCGATATCGCCGGTCTTCTTGTCAAGGGTTGCGCGGGTACCCTGAACATTTTTCTCTACGTTGCTCACGCCTTCAATTGTGGCATGTTCTGCCGCCCGTGGGGTAGTTGAGCACCCCTTGATACGTCATCTGAGGTGGCGAACACTTTAACTCACGAAAATATGCACTCTTGTGCCCGGTGTTGCACACGTGCAGCACACTTCTCCCGCCGTCCGCTGCGGCGCGACAGCATTCCTGGTTTTATACATACTATGCATACATAATTCGTCATTTCCTCAGAAAAATAGTGAATATTTATAGGTATACTTGCATTCTTTATCGCACAGGTGCACAATGGAAAACATCAAAATTTTCTACACACGGAGCACACCATGTCGATTTTCACCGCAAAACCCAACCTCAAAAAGTCCCTCGCGCTCCTCGCGCTCGCACCCCTCGTCCTCACCGGATGCGTCTCAACCGCATCCGACGGCGAAAACGGAGAGGTAAACCTTATCAACAACGGCGTCCTCACCGTCTGCACCAACACCCCCTACATGCCCTTCGAATACGAAGAAAACGGAAAAATCGTAGGTATCGATGCAGATATTGCAAACGCTATCGCCAAAGACTTGGGTGCAGAAGCACAGCTCACCTCCATCAGCTTTGAGGGCCTCGATTCGGGCACCGGACTCACCAGCGGACAATGCGATATTGCGCTCGGGGGTATCAGCGTGACCGACGAGCGGAAATCTAAGATGGAATTCACCGATGTCTATTTCGAAGACAACCAGGCGATTCTGGTTCCCAAAAATTCCAAGATCTCCTCCGTCGAAGATCTTAAGAACGCCAAAGTCGGCGCTCAGCAGGCAACCAGCGGCGAATCCTATGCCAAAGAAAAAGGCGCGGACGTTGTGCAGTACGAGGACAACGAGCTCATGTTCTCGGCATTGAAGACCGGTCAGGTACAGGCCGTCTCGGCAAACCTCTCGGTTATTTCTGAGGCGCTAACCAAAGACCCCGGCTCTTTCAAGATCGCCTATCAGACCTCGGAAAACGCCGACCAGATTGCCGGTGCGGTAGCCCCCGAAAAGAAAGCCCTGCTGGATAAAGCGAATAAGACAATTCAGCAGCTCAAGTCCAGCGGCGAACTCGATAAGATCAAGGAAAAGTGGACCAAGACTAAGTCTTCGCCCTCATCCGCATCTTCATCCAGCGCAAACTAACCGCGATTAGCGCGGCGCGCATTCGTTCGCTAACGTGCGCCGCGCATCCTGAATATCACGATCAACACAGACTACGTTAGTGTAACGATGGCACAGAATAAACTATCTCCCCGCAAAAAACAGGCTATGTTCCGGTACTCCCAGTATGCTCTGCTGGCGGTTATCGCGGTTCTTATTATTGCCCTTGCCGACTGGAAAACACTGTCCAGCCAGGTATTCAACCTTGAGGTTGCGCAAAAGCAGTTCCCGAACGTTATTACGGTAGCGCTCAAGAATACCCTGATCTACACGGCCCTGGGTTTCGCCGTGGGTCTAAGCCTTGGCCTTATCCTGGCGCTCATGCGTATCTCATCGATCGCACCCTACCGGTGGCTGGCGACAATCTATGTCGAAATTTTCCGTGGCATTCCGGCGCTCTTGGTGTTCTTTACCTTCGGCTACGGCATTCCCCTCGCCTTCAAAATCCGGTTTGTCGATAACCTCATTCCGGTAACACTCTCCCTCGGACTGGTGTCCTCTGCCTATATCAGCGAGGTGCTGCGTGCCGGCCTACAGGCGGTTCCGAAAGGTCAGTATGAGGCGGCACGGTCGCTGGGCATGTCGCACACCCGGGCGATGCTCTCGGTAATTATTCCGCAGGCATTCCGCATCGTGCTCCCCCCGCTGACTAACGAAGTTATTCTGCTGACTAAGGATTCCTCCCTCGTGTACCTGCTGGGTGTACAAATCGCGCAGTACGAGCTGGCGAAATTCGGGCGTGAAGGTATTACCGCATCCGGCGCGGGGCTCACTCCCCTGGTGGTCGCGGGCCTGTGCTACCTGATTATTACCGTGCCGCTGGGGCAGCTATCCGCATATTTTGAGAAGCGCACGGGCGCATCACGCAAGTAACCACGACAAAGACTTTGGGAGATTGTCATGACTGACACAGTAACATCGGCGGCATCGGTGAGCATCACGGGGCTACATAAGTCTTATGGCAAAAACGAGGTGCTACGCGGTATTGATATTCAGGTTGAACCGGGCGAGGTCGTCTGCCTGATCGGCCCTTCGGGGTCGGGTAAATCAACGCTTCTGCGATGCGTAAACCTGCTCGAAGAGCCCAACGCAGGAACCATTACCGTGGGCGGTGTCGAGGTAACCGATCCGGATGCCGATATTAATGCCTTGCGCACCCGCATGGGCATGGTGTTCCAACAGTTCAATCTGTTCGGGCATCTGAGCGTGCTTGATAACTGCACGATTGCCCAGATCAAGGTCTTAGGGCGCGATCGTGCAACGGCAGAAACGATTGCCCGCGAACAGCTGGCAAAAGTGGGGCTGGCAGATAAGGAAAATGCCTACCCGAGTAAACTTTCGGGCGGCCAGCAGCAGCGTGTGGCGATCGCTAGGGCGCTGTCGATGAACCCCGAACTCATGCTCTTCGACGAGCCGACAAGCGCGCTCGACCCCGAAATGGTGGGCGATGTCCTTACGATTATGCGTGATCTCGCCGACGAAGGTATGACGATGATCGTGGTGACCCACGAGATGAGCTTCGCCCGCGATGTCGCCGATAAGGTCGTCTTCATGGCGGATGGCGTGGTCGTCGAAGAGGGACCCGCCGAGCAGGTGATCGGCAGCCCGCAGCATGAACGTACCAAGACATTCTTAGCGCGTGTGCTTGATCCCACCCACGTGGATGAAACCCCCGCAGATCAGGATGCGGCAGCAAACGCCTAGTCCGTTTGCCCTGTTTCAGACCAGCCCCGCAGATACGTTTTCCTCCAAGTGCTCCGTGAGGAAGGTATCTGCGGGGTTTTTACCGTTTCACAGAAAACCTGCTCATAACAGCTTTGCCTGTTGGGGAGAATATACGACAATGTCCCGTATCCGTCGCTGGATACGGGACATTACCGTGCTTAAAGGAATTTATTTATTTCTAAGGCGTTGTGCCCTAGACCTGTTCAACCTCAATAGTGATATTAGGCTCCGGATGTGATTCTCCGGTCAGCATAATGACCATCAGGGTTGAGTCTTCGAGTGCCGTTACCGAGTGCAACAGCTTTGCCGTGGTGTGGATGAGTTTACCGGGTTCCAGAATAATGCTCTGCCCCTTGGTGCTGTAATCAACCTTGCCTTTAAGCACCTGCACGACCACCGGGTGTACGCTGTGGTGTTCGTGCCAAGATTGACCGGCTGCCAGCTCCATTAGGGTGATACTGCCGCCATCGGCATCAAGGATTTTCTTTGCCTGCGGCTTAGTCTCAAAGGGGGTGAGAACTTCGGTGAGCTGTGGGAAAACAATCACACGCCCTTCGTGAGTACCCGCCATGAGTTCTAACCTTTCGCCGATGATGGTTGTTCTTTTAGGATACGAACGTCCTAAAATTTGCATGAACTATACTAAATTCTATGCCCGTTTACGAGCGTAGGCAAACAGTGACATATATATTTCATAACGTGATACGGCCCTAGTATTCCCACACGCGCGTATAGGGAGAAGATACCTGGTTACGCGGGCGCAGAAGCCGCACCAGTATCGCCGTGGTGCCCGTGCTAACCGCCAAAATCAGGCAGGTTGAGGCAACGAACACTCCCCCGGGCATAGTGGAAAACATGGTGACCGCATACATCGCGACCGCGCAGAACGAGAGGAACAGGCTTGCAATCGTCAGCAGAGGCACCGCAATGGCTCCCACCACGCGAGGGGTCGGTGCGTTAAATTCTGCACGGCGCAGGTACCGAAGAACGCCCAAGCCGAGAACGGTCCAGAGCGCAACTACCAAAATCGCGCTGATAACATCCGCTGGGCGATGCCAGCCGTTAATAATGGTGGATGCGCCCGTAGCGCAGGTCGCCATTGCAGCCAAGACCGCAATCGTGGGTCGAAGCGCGCGAGGCGCTGCGATGAACAACGCGGCACCTGCAGAAGCGGCGAATGCCGTGTGTCCGCTCGGCGCGGAGTTCAAGAGGGCTTCCTGAATACCGAAATTAGGTTTGGTGACCACATAATTCTTGAGAGCGTGGACGCTCAAACACGCGCCCGTACCCGCAAGAATACCCACAATAGCGGGCAGGATACGGTGCTTCCAGATCAGCCCAATAATAATGCCGATCACCGCGATTACGCCGGTAATCGTCGGCAGGTTATCGAGCGCCGCCAAGGTAGGACGCTGGTATTCCGCGAACTGGCTGGCATATTCGGTAAACGCATTTTCGTCGAGCTGCTGCCCGGTACGGCTGTAGATGAAGAACTGGAGCGTGGCGTAGAGCAGAGCACCGAACAGCACCATAACGCCCAGGTGCTGCGCCACAACCTTGGTACTCGGCGGATCATTAGGAATGGGGGCTTCTGCGGGAGCGACCACTCCGGGGGCCGCAGGGTTCGGGCGAGCGCCGTATCCGGCATAGTTCGCGGTGCTCATCGTCGGGTTAGCGGCGTGGGGATGCGCGGCGGCATTGTACTGCGTGCCCGGGGGCGTGGTCTGCACACCGGGAGCACCCGTTGGCATGGCGACCGTGGCGGGGTAATCAGCCGAAGGGGCTATATCCGGCTGCACACGGGTTTGCGGCTGGGCGGCACGCGTGTGCTGAACGTAGTGAGCACGCGGATCCTGCGATGCGCTGATGGCTTCGGTTGGAGAATCGTCAAGAGCGTCGAGGGCTACCGTGTCAGAGCTTTCATGGGGCTTAGGCGCCTCGTGCGGGTTCGGGATGGCGCGGGTTGTGTCCGTATCTGGTGAGGAAGATGGCAGATCCTGAAGGTTCAGAAATTCGGTCGCATCATCATCGGTTTCATAGGAAGATTGGATGCTCGATAACGGAACCGTCGCATCGGTATCGGCACTGTCGTTATCGGCTAGAGTCTGAGGAGATAGAATACGCGTAGCATCGTCCGTGTCATTTGAGGTACTGGTATGGCGAGGAACATGACCACGCGATGTGTGAGGACCCTGTGACATACTTTTTCCCTCCAAAATGTCTGTGATGCGGTGTCTGTAAACACGACATAGAAAACACTATCTCAGGTTAAGCTATGAAAAATACGTGTTTTCTAAATTCCAAGCTGGGAGTTTACCGAGAATACCTTAAGGAGAAACGCCATGTCATCCGTGCCGCCGTTGGGATACGGGTTCATCACTGAGGGCTTAGCTTTGCCGCCGTTAGAGCAGGTTTTACGCGCCGTTCGAGTGGTTGATATTCCCATGCGGGTGACCTTCCGCTCAGTCAATCGGCGTCAGAGTGCGCTGATACAGGGTCCCGCCGGATGGGGCGAGTTCGCGCCGTTTTTAGAGTATGACGATCATGAGGCGGCGGCGTGGTTAGCCTGTGCGTTAGAGTCCGCCTGGCTGGGGGCGCCGCCTGTTCAACGAACCACTATTCCGGTGAACGCGACCCTTCCCGCGGTGAGCGCCGAGCGGGTTCCCGAAGTGCTGAACAACTATCGTGGAACCATCCACGAGCTTAAAATCAAGGTTGCTGAAAAGGGGCAGACTCTCGACGATGATATTGCCCGCGTTGCGGCGGCGCGGCGTGCCCTCCCGAACGCGCGGTTAAAGGTGGACGCTAATGCGGGGTGGAGCGTCCCCGATGCTCTCGAAGCCCTTGCGGCGCTGAACGAGTACGATCTGCTTTATGCCGAGCAGCCCGTCGCCACGGTTGAGGAGCTTGCGCAGGTGCGTGCCCTGGTGCGCGAGCACGGCCTTTCGATGCTCATCGCCGCCGACGAATCCGTGCGTAAGGCTAGTGACCCTCTCAAGGTGGCGCAGGCGCACGCCGCCGATGTGCTTATCGTCAAGGCGGCGCCTTTAGGCGGGACTCAGCGCGCGCTAAAGATCGTTGAACAGGCGGGTTTACCCGCGGTGGTGTCTTCGGCGCTGGAATCTTCCGTAGGTATCGCAACCGGTGTGTCTCTGGCGGCGGCTCTGCCGAATCTTCCCTATGCGTGCGGGCTGAGTACGGTCTCACTGATGAGCGCCGATGTGACCGAAAATTCGCTGCTTGCTCGCGATGGCGAACTCCAGATACGGCAGGTTGCACCTACGGAATCGGCGCTGAGGCGCGTTAAAGCAGAGAGCGAAGTGCGGGATGCCTGGGTGGAGCGCATCCGACGGTGCTACCTGGTGCTTCGGGAAGCCTTGCACACGAGTCTTTAGCCAGGTATGTTCTGAACGCTCTGGTCAGTGTTCTGGGGGCTAACTGCCCGTTTAGGGGCCCCATATTCTTCACACGCCCAAACACCGGTCTAGAATAGACGGGTGACTGAAAACCCCGACCGTGCCGACACCGTTCAAACTCCCCCCGCTCCAGACTCCATGCTCTCCGCCGTCGCCGTGCTCGATTCCCTGATTCGCGCGGGCATGCGGCATGTGGTGGTTTCCCCAGGTTCTCGAAGCGCTCCCCTGGCGTATGCGGTTGCGGCGGCCGAAGAGGCAGGTGCGTTGATTGCCCACGTGCGCGTTGATGAGCGCGTGGCAGCGTTTACGGCGCTGGGTATCGCGAAAGCTTCGCGGCTGCCCGTGGGGTTAGTGTGTACCTCGGGAACGGCGCTGGGTGAGTATTTGCCCGCCGTGATGGAGGCTTACCATGCCGGGGTTCCACTGGCGATCATGAGCGCGGACCGTCCTGTAAGGCTGCGTGGGACCGGTGCTAATCAGACGACGGTTCAAACCGATTTTTTCTCTCCTTTTGTGCGTGCAAGTGCTGATTTGACCTCGTACCCCGAACATAATCCTGGGCAGCAGACCGCCGATTTTATGGCATGTTTAGCGGCGCTGACCGGCAGCGATGCGCAGGATTGGTCGCGCGCAAGCGATAAGCCCGTGGGGCCGGCGCATATTAACGTGTGTTTCGATACCCCGCTTACACCTTCGGCTCGGACAGCCGAAATTCTTCCTACCTGGGCCGCATCGCTTGCCGAACATATCGCCCCGGGGGCCGCATCGTACCCCGCTGAGCTTGAACCTGCGCAGCTGAGTCCTGTCGAGAAGTTTTGGCTGATTCAGCACGAACAGGCGGTTCAGTCCTCGCCGCTTAAACCCGAAGGCGCACCAGACTGCCCGAAAACGGTGGTGATCGCGGGAGACGGTGCCGGGCCGTTCGCCGCCGAGTTTGCCCGCGCGTTGAATCTGCCGCTGCTGGCGGAGCCTTCTTCGCAGGCGCGGCACGGCGCTACCTCGATTCCCCAGTACACGACGGTGCTCGGGGAACATGCGGCTTCCGAGCTGGGGCAGAGCATCGAGCGAACTATTTTATGCGGGCATCCTACGCTTTCGCGCGCTATTTCTGCGCTTTTAGCGCGTACCGATGTGCAGCATGCCTACTATGCGCCTCGGCGCGCCAGCTGGTACGAACCCGGCACCCGCGCCATTCGTGAGATTGATTCGCCCGCCGAACTTGAAGCCTTTGCGCTTATGGGATCGGGCATGCGAGCCGATGATACTTGGCTTGATGCTTGGGTCACTGCCGGTCGGCGGGCTCAGGAGGCATCGCTCACGTTGATCGAAGCCTATCGTTGTGCCGAGTCTGAAACAGTGCAGCCGCAGACCTCTGCTCCATCCGAAGAATGTCACCAAGACGGTGCACATACTTCTCAGCCTGCTAGAATTCCCGCTCAGGCGCTTGCACTCCAAACCTGGAATACATGCGCACAGCAGCGCCGTACCCTTGTCGTCGGCTCGTCGAGTATTGTGCGCGATCTAGATATTATCGCCCCCGCTCTTGGTGCCGATGCGCCCGCACAGGTTCTCGCAAACCGCGGGCTTTCCGGCATTGACGGGCTTATCGCAACGGCTGTCGGTGTTTCTTTAGCGGGCTACTACCCCACCGGCAACGCACGCACGGCTGTCGATGCTTCCGCCCATGTGGCGGGCGCGCCGATTCCGGTTACCCTCATATGCGGCGATTTGACCTTTCAATACGATATTTCTGCACTGAACCTGCCCATGACGGAGCTTCTGCCCGATCTTGACGTCGTCGTCTATGACGACGCCGGAGGCGGCATTTTCACCGCGCTGGAACACGGCGCTCTCGCCCAGAATCCACAATTTGCCCGCGCCGTCGAGAGGTTCTTCACGGTTCAGGCGGCACCGAATACGGATTTGGAACGCATGGCGGCAGGCTTCGGTGAGGAGTCAGGTATTCGGGTGCGCATTCACCGCCCGAACGATATTTTCGATACCCAGGCTTAGGTTGCGCCTTACCCCTTCTAAGGTTCGCAGAGTAAAACCTCCGCACAGGGACGCACCATAACCTCGAAATGGTACGTACCCTATGCAGAGGTTTTCAGAAATTCTTATGAATATGACAATATATGTCATACCCAGTCGTCATATGTCTGCGCTTATGCTAGTGCAGGCTGCCAATCGTGATAGGACCGGTGTATCCGGTGGTTTCAGAGCTGTCGGTAGGCACCTCGGTACCGTCAAGCTGTGCCATACGATCTAGCAAGAACCGGGTAGGTCCGGGTGCGTACGACAGGTGGTACATGGCGGCGGTGGTACTCGCATCATTCGGGTCAATAGTCGAATGGCGAATAGCGTAAATAGCCTTCTTCATGGTTTCCTGAAAACGTTCCACAAAGTCACGCTCTACGGGGTCGCCACAGCCGGGCACATAGACGCGGTAACGATCAAGCTCAAGAAGCGCGCCTAGGGTCTCTACCCAACGATCGGGGAAAGAGTCTTCAAAGGATGGGTCGGTCCCCTGCTCCAGCAGACCGCCCGTAAAGAGCACGTCGTCGATGCCCACCAAGATATCGCCCTCGGTATGGCCGGGACCCAAGTAGATGAGGGTTGCCGAGCGCTCCCCCAGATCAACCGGGGTAAAGGTAATGCCTTCCCCACTTTGGGCAACCAGATGATTTGGCACCACGATATCGGTTGCCGCTCCCTGGTGGTGTGCCATCTCAGGTTCTAGGGTCTCCACATACAGGCGCTGCCTATCCCCGTATTTCTTGATAGCGCGCGCCGCCCGTGGGTGCGACCAAAACTCTTCGGTGCCCATAGCCGCAAAAACGTCGTTTCCGAAGTAACGCTCGGGGTGTGCATGCGTATTGACGACGACGAGGGGCATACGGGTAATACGACGAACCTCATCATAAATTTCGGTTGCCTGTCGAGGTCCTGCACCGGTATCGATCACGAGTGCTTTCTCAAGACCGAGGATGAGTCCGGTATTTAGACAGTAGTTATCGGTTGCAATACGATAAACACCGTCCGCTAGTTCAATCGTGGTTGCCATACTTCTAACGGTACTCGACTTTAGCGTCAGATACGGAATATTTTTATAAAGGTTTAATAACACACTTGCGAACGCTTATCACGAAGTTCCCCGTGGGGTTGTTATTATTTTGTTATTTTTTGCCGCATCCTATGGCGTGAGGCACTTTTAGAGGTACCGCTAGGATTAAAACCATGAGCTTACGCAGCAGCACCACCCAGGATTCTTTCACAATGCACGATCCTGCTTCAGTAGGCGCAGGCAGGTACGCACCGTCCCCCTCTGGAGACCTACATCTGGGCAATCTGCGCACCGCAATTCTCGCATGGCTTCTCGCGCGACAAGAGGGGCTACGCTTTGTAATGCGCATCGAAGATCTCGATCGTGTGCGCCCCGGCGCCGCCGAACAGCAGCTCGCCGACTTAAAATCTTTGGGGCTCGATTGGGATGCAACACCCGGCGAAGACCCAAGGCGCCACGACCATGTTTTACGCCAGAGCACACGGCTTGCCGCCTACGATGCCGCCGTGCAGAAGCTCCAGGATGCGGGGCTGCTCTACGAATGCTATTGCACGCGCCGCGAGATTTTGGAGGCAACTTCGGCACCGCACGGCATCCCCGGCTCCTATCCAGGGACATGTCGCAATCTGAGTGATACCGAGCGTAAATCTCGCCGTGAGATACGCCCTCCCGCCCTGCGTTTGCGCGCCGAAATCAGTGAATTTACGGTACAGGATATGTTTGCCGGTGAGTATACGGGCGCCGTCGATGACGTGGTGGTTCGCCGCAACGACGGCACCTACGCCTACAACCTAGCCGTCGTGGTCGATGACCATTATCAGGGTGTAACCCAGGTGGTGCGCGGAGACGATTTATTATCTTCCGCTCCGCGCCAGGCATACTTGGCAGCACTCCTGGGGTATGAACCGCCCCACTATGCCCACGTCCCCTTAGCCCTCAACACGGAAGGTAAGCGTCTAGCGAAACGCGACGGCGCGGTAACGCTGAGACAGCTTCGGGATGCAGGGTTTGCAGAGTCCGATATTTTGGAGTGGATTCGCACCTCCATTCCCATTCCTGATGCCCCACAGTTCCCGAAATCGGCGCAGGATTTTCTGGAATACTTCGATCCTAAAGCCATGAGTTCCAAGCCGTGGATCATTACAAATCCTTTAGATTTATAAGAAGCAAAAGCATCACCACACGCCACCCGTTCACGTTGTGGTCGAAGCAACCTCAAGAGCCGCGAATTTTCGGGGTCGTTTCGCCAAAATTTCCCACATAAAACCACGCTTTACCACGGCATACCTCGTATGATGTGAATATATATTCAGTAGTATGCAAACACGCTGAATGTATTACGAGTTGGTAAATCCATTCCGAGCGGTTAGACTGTATCCCAAGCCACTCATAAAGTCATAGAGTTGCGCATAATTACACAGATAGTTACGTAACGAAATCCCAACCACTAGATAGGAATGAGAGATGACCGACGGTACGTTCCAAGTCATCGCACTGGCGATCTACTTTATCGCCATGATTGTGATTGGTCTGTGGGCAAACAGTAAAAACAACGACCTTGACGACTATGTGCTTGGAGGACGACAGCTCTCCCCCACCGTCGCGGCTCTCTCGGCAGGCGCCGCAGATATGTCCGGCTGGCTCCTGATGGGTTTGCCCGGCGCTGTCTATTTAGCCGGTCTTTCCAAATCATGGATTGCTATCGGTCTGACAATCGGAGCATGGGTCAACTGGAAATATATTGCGCCCCGTCTGCGCAGCTACACCGAAGTCGCTGGCGATGCCGTTACCGTCCCTGTGTTCCTCAGCAACCGACTGCACGATAAATACAATATTCTGCGTATTTTTGCAGGCATTATTATCCTCGTCTTCTTCACCTTCTACGTTTCCTCCGGCATGGTTGCTGGCGGTAAATTCTTCGAGTCTTCCTTCCACCAGGATTACCTCACCGGTATGCTTCTCGTCGCCGGTATCACCATGTTCTACACCTTCTTCGGCGGCTTTATGGGTGCCTCCTACACCGATATGGTGCAGGGTCTTCTGATGCTCGCCGCGTTGATTGCTGTGCCGATCGTGGCTATTACCAATATGGGCGGACTCGACCACGTCACGGATGCTGTCGCCAACGTTCGCCCCGACGCCCTGGGGCTTTTCGCGGGAACTACGTTTATCGGCATCGCTTCGGCGCTCGCCTGGGGCCTAGGCTATTTCGGACAGCCGCATATTATCGTGCGTTTCATGGCCCTGCGCACCCCCGAGGATGCGAAAGCCGGGCGTCGCATCGGTATGAGCTGGATGCTCCTGACCGTGGTAGGCTCCATCAGCACGGCGTTCGTGGGCGTAGCCTACTTTGCAACCCACCCCGAAGTTTCTCTCACCGATAAGGAAAGTGCGGAGACAGTCTTCCTGGATCTCGCGCAGATTCTCTTCCACCCCTTTATCGCCGGCATGATTCTGGCTGCCGTTCTCGCGGCTATTATGTCCACGCTATCCTCGCAGCTAGTGGTCTGCTCCTCGGCTCTCGTGGAAGATCTTTACGGTGTCTTTGTGAAGAAGAAGCTCAGCTCAAACCAGTCACTCTGGCTTGGACGTGCGGGCGTAGCGATTGTGGCGGTCATCGCGACTCTCATGGCGCTCGATAAGAACAACTCGATTCTCTCGCTCGTGGAGTTCGCATGGGCGGGCTTTGGTTCGGCTTTCGGCCCAATCGTGATCCTCTCACTGTACTGGCGCAAGCTCACCCTACCGGGTGCGGTCTCGGGCATGGTCGTGGGTGCTGTCGTCACCTTCTTCTGGCGCCAGGTCTTCAACCTCACCGAAACGATCGATGTTTACGAGATGATCCCCGGGTTCTTCCTAGCCTTCCTGGTGACCGTCGTGGTCTCTCTGGCTACCTACCAGAAGAACGAGGAAATTGAACAAGAGTTCGATAAGGCCGCAGAGCTCGCCAAGGCTGGCTAAGGTCTGAACTTCTGCTCACAGATTTGCCCCGACCCGTAATGCGCGGGTCGGGGCAAATTTTTAATATTTTCAGCTCTAGCCTCTGTCTAGGGACTAATTCACACGGCTTTTAGAGCGTGCCCGCCATCAGCTCCTGGCACCATTTCTGGATCGGGTGGCTCGCCTCCAGCAAGGCTCTACGCAGGATACGGTACGTTTTCGCATCCGTAGCGTCATCAACGTTGAAGAGTTCTTGCTCAATCTCGTAGCGCGGCTCTCGCAGCTGGTCGAGATGCTGCAATTCGTCCAGCGTCAGCACGCGCACCACCCCATAGTTGTACCCCGTGTGCTCGTTATTCTCGGGAACATACACGCTCCGGGCGAAAGAGGGGCTGTCCTCCTCAAAAATCGTGTTCTGAAAGTTCGTGGTGTCGAGATACGCTGAATCCTCAAGATTGACGGGACCGGCAAAATGCGAATCGGAGAAATCGACAGAATCGTTATAGATAGAATCCCCGAACGTGGCCTCCTGCAAATAGGTCGAATGCCAGAACCATGCCCGACCGTAATAGACGCTCTTGCTCAGGTTCGCCCGCCCGCCGTAGGTGCACCGGTCAAGATCGGCGAAGGTCGCGTAGGTGCTCAAAAACAGGTCTGCGCCGCGCCTATAGTCGCAGTTCCCCAGGCTTGCGTGGCCCACGTAGGTGCAGCAGGCAAGATCGGCGTGCCCCTCATAAATACTGTCGTTCAGGGCAGCCTCGCCCCAGTATACGTTGTAGCTCAGGCTGGCGTTGGCACGGTACACGGACTCGCTGAAATCGACGTTCCCGCGGTAGTTGCAGAAGCTCGCGTTAACCCCTCCGTTGTAAGTCGAAGCGCTGAAATCGGCCTCTGTGTAGTAGGCGGAATTGCTGCAATCTAAATACCAGGTGTAGGTGGAACCCGAAAAATCGGCTTCAGCGTAGTAGGTGCACCCGCGCAGGTTCAGACGCCCCTCCCATTGCGAGCGCCCAAAGCTAACCGGATAGAAGAACACGCTGCCCGAAAAATCGAAGGAGAGGCGGCTCCACGGCCCCGGTCCCTCGTAGCGGGGCATAACCCGCAGGTGAATGGTATCGAGAACGGTTTGGCGGAACCGCGCCTCAGCACGAAATTCGGCTTGTTCGGCGCGGAATCGTGCCTTTTTCTGCGAATCCCAGCGCTTCTTCGGTTCTCGGTTCAGCCGCATATAGTCTTTATGCCTGGAGGCGGGCAGGAATGGGGCATAGATGCACGCGCAAAACGTATCGATAACAACTTGAGCTTCGGCAAGGCGCTGTTCTTCGGGGGTGCGCTCATCCGCAAGCCACTCATCGGCAAGACGCACCAGAGCGTTAAACCCTCCCACGCGCGTGGCAAATCCGCTCTTCCCTAAAAGCGCGGTCGCCGCCGCATACCGTTCATGCCGCATTGCATGAAGGTGGATGAGGGAATCATCGGGTGTTGCAGAAGTTCGCGACGTGTACTCTGACATATTCTTCTGTCCTTGGTGGCTGGGCGGGCATAAATAGGCTCTTCCAGCATCTTATAGCAGGAGTGGATGCGCAAGGAATATGAACGTGACATGTTTCGTCGTGTTTACCACGATATCGGGTAAACACACGACAAAACCCTTGAATATGGTGCCCAGGCCTGCAATATTTCTTCAAGGAATCAACGGGTTTTATCGGAAAAGTGTGTGTACGCTTTACATCTGCTTCGCGGTTTATCGCTTAAGGGTAACGGAAGTACCCTCTTGGGTCCGGAGCATGGGCAGGTTCATACTGCGTAAAATAGGGGGCATGACTGTTACGTTCCCTCCCCAGGTTTCCGATATTTTCAACCCGCAGCACTGGCGCATCGTTGAAGGGTTTGAGGATTTTACCGATATCACCTACCACCGCCAGGTGCAGCGCGACGAGACGGGTGAAATCCTGCGCGACTTGCCGACCGTGCGCATTGCTTTTAACCGGCCCGAGGTGCGTAACGCCTTTCGCCCGCATACTGTGGACGAACTCTACCGGGCGCTCGATCATGCCCGCATGACCTCTGATGTAGGCGCTGTGCTTCTGACCGGGAACGGCCCCTCCCCCAAAGATGGCGGGTGGGCGTTCTGCTCGGGCGGCGACCAGCGCATCCGCGGGCGCGATGGCTACCACTACGCCAGCGGCGACACCGCCGAATCTATTGACCCCGCGCGTGCCGGGCGGCTGCATATTCTGGAGGTGCAGCGCCTGATCCGTACCATGCCCAAGGTCGTGATCGCTCTGGTCTCCGGGTGGGCTGCGGGCGGAGGACATTCCCTGCACGTGGTCGCGGACTTGACCATAGCCTCCGAAGAATACGGCAAGTTTAAACAGACCGATGCGACTGTTGGCTCTTTCGACGCAGGCTACGGTTCGGCGCTTTTGGCACGGCAGGTTGGGCAGAAGTTTGCGCGCGAAATCTTCTTCCTCGCCAAAGAGTATGATGCACAGCGCATGTACGAGATGGGTGCCGTTAACGATGTGGTGCCCCACGCAGAACTGGAAAATAAGGGTCTGGAATATGCGGCTCATATTGCCCGGCAGTCTCCGCAGGCTATCCGTATGCTCAAGTACGCCTTCAATCTGCCCGATGACGGCATGCTCGGGCAGCAGGTTTTCGCGGGTGAAGCAACCCGCATGGCGTATATGACCGACGAGGCTGTCGAGGGGCGCGATGCGTTTCTACAAAAGCGTGACCCCGACTGGTCGAACTACCCCTACTACTTCTAGGGTTTCACGCGTTGCAGAATAACCGTTCTGTTGTACCGGAAGGCCCCTGCGATCCCCGCGAGTCCCGTGTTGATAGCGGCGAAGTAGACGCCGCGATAGGCGCTTTCTCCGGTTTGCTCGCGCCGCTTCCTGCCCCGCACAAGGATGCGCTGCATCCGCACGCGGTCATCCTCAGCGCCGATGAGCCCGCCAATCCGCAAGAGATTCTGCGCGCCTTCGAGCGCTCTCTTACCGGGGACTTGCCGAACAGCGCTCACGATAGTCAAGACCCGCGCGGGCAGACAGAAAGCCCGGAGTCTATTGCGCTCGTGGTGGGCACCTCCGGGTCCACGGGTGCACCCAAACAGACGGCGTTAAGCGTACGGGCGTTGCGGGCATCCGCTCGGGCGACCGAGAGGTTTTTTGCGGACTACCCTTCGGCCGGTTCAGCTAAACCGCAGAGGGCTACTTCTGAGGTTCCTGCGCAATGGCTTCTCGCCCTGCCCGCGCACTATGTGGCGGGAGCCCAGGTTCTCGCCCGGTCGGCGCTCGCCGGAACGACACCGGTAGTTGCCGCATCGGTTACCGACGGGGTTAGTTTCACACCCGAAGTATTTCTGAACGCCGCCGAACGGCTCAGCTGCGCCCGCCGGTTCGTCTCTCTTGTGCCCACGCAGGTGCATAAGCTCCTAGAAGCCGCCGAAGCCAGCCCCGCACTGGGGTCAGAGATTTACGATGCGCTCGGTCAGTTCACCGGCATCCTGCTTGGCGGTGCCCCGGCGAGCGCATCCCTACTGACGGCGGCGCGAGAGCTCGGGTTGAACGTGGTCACCACCTATGGCAGCGCAGAAACCGCCGGTGGGTGCGTCTATTCGGGGGTAGCGCTGCCCGGAGTGCGGCTGCGTGTGGTTCCCGAGGACGCGGGTTTATTAGACAGTTCTGTGGCGGGCGACGCTGCGGATACCGGGCGGGGCGGCACTTCGGCAGAGGGCACCCCTAACATCGGGCGCGTTTGGCTTGGTGGTGAGCACCTTGCCAGCGGGTATATGGGCGATAACGCGCGCACCGCATCGCATTTCTTCGTTGATGCCGGCGGGTGCCGGTGGTACCGCACCGACGATTACGGCTCGCTCACATCCTCTGCCCCGAATGCGCCAGAGGACGAGGGGGCCCCGATGCTGAACGTTGTGGGACGCTCCGATGATGTGATTATTACCGGAGGGGTCAAAGTTTCCGCTCGGGCAGTTGCCGCCGTTCTTGAAAGCCATCCGGCGGTGCGTGAGGCTGCGGTCATGGGCATTCCCGATGCGCGCTGGGGCTCGGCGGTGGCTGCCGCGATCACGCTGCGGGGCGCATCCGGGGCGCAGAGTGCACCCGATACCTCTCAGGCTACATGCGATATGCTGCGTGAGTTCTGCACCGACAAACTGGGTGCGGCGGGTGCCCCCAAATTCCTGAGGATACTCGCCGATTTTCCGACCGCGAGCACGGGCAAACCCGACCGGCGGGCTATATACAGTATGCTGTACAGAGAATACACAAATACGAGGGGCTAAAGGCCCCGCCGAGAATCAGTTTTCGCACGCTCGCTATCGGAGGAATCACCGTGGCAACACCCGCAGAGTGGATTGAAGGCGCACGCCTGCGCACCTTACCGCTTGCCGTCGCCCCTATCATCGCCGGATCAGCCGCAGCGTACGAGATTGATGCGTTCAAGCCCTGGTATGCGTTTTTAGCGTTTTTGGTGGCGTTCTTTCTACAGGTCGGGGTGAATTACGCAAACGATTATTCCGACGGTATCAAAGGCACCGATGAGGGCAGGGTTGGTCCGATGCGCCTCGTCGGTTCCGGCGCGGCAAGCGCGAAATCTGTCAAATACGCCGCGTTTTTGTGCTTTGCTCTAGCCATGTGTTCCGGTTTGATTCTGGTGGCGTTGGCAAACCAGTGGTGGTTCTTGGCAATTGGCGCCTCCGCGGTCTTCGCCGCTTGGGGGTATACCGGCGGTAAACGCCCTTACGGTTACATGGGTTTGGGCGATATTTTCGTGTTTGTCTACTTCGGACTGGTCGCCACCTTAGGTACCCTCTACACGCAGTCTCATGAGCTGACGGTGACCGGGTGGGTGTCTGCGATAGCTATCGGACTCATTTCCTGCGCTCTGCTCATGGCAAATAACGTGCGCGATATTCCGACCGACCGTGAATCCGGCAAGCTTACGCTAGCGGTACGGCTTGGGGATTGGCGGGCGCGCATCGCCTATTGTGCTGAAATGCTGATAGCACTTCTCATAGGTGCTTTTGTGGTTCCACATAATCCCTGGTTTTTGGTAACTTTTATTCTTCTGGGACCAACCGTTCATTCTTGCGTAACGGTTTTGTTTAAACAGGGACCGGCGCTTATACCTGTTCTCAAACAGGCTGGGATTGTGGCACTAATCTATAGTATTTTAGTTGCTATTTCAGTATTGCTACATGGATTAAATTTATTGAGTAGTACCGTTGAGGTTTTTACGGGGTATTAAAAATACGCACCGCTTCGTTAAAAACGCCCTGAACTCTGTTTTTACCGCGTATTTTCAAGGATTCCCCATCTTACCAGCATCTCCCCATGCCAAAAAGGCTCTTTATGCGAATAAAGCAAATTTTCTAACGCTTTATTCACATAAAGAGTCTTTTTATACCCCACAGGGAATGTGGGATACTGCGGACGGATCTCACATGTTCCCACATTGTGAGTTTTTCATGACATAATTCATCTCTTTTTTGCATGTCATATTGACATTTGAAAAAATCTTTATTTACATTAATAGTAATTTCAAGTGTTGACATATCATTCACTCAATTACATAGCGACTCTTGAATCACCACTCTACCCACCTGAAAGGACACTTTCGTGCGCCATTCACTTCAGGGTGCCGTGCAGCGTGCACCCTTTTTTCTTGCAGCATCTTTGCTTGTATCGACAAGTTTTATCCCCGCGAATGCGGTCTCTACCCCTAACGACTCCGCATCGTACACCCACACCGTCTCTGAGAGAAGCGACGATTCCGCTTCCGCAGTAGCACCTCTCAGCGACGATGTTCTTAACGCCGATCCCCAGGCATCGGTTGTGGCAGGTCAGGAAGGCGAGAATCCGGGGGCTATTCCCGAGGGAGACCCGCGAGTCATTACCTATTGGACGACCGAGCGTATGGAAAACGCTATTCCTGCAGATAACGTAGAGGATCCCCAGCAGGAGATCAACAATGCCGTCTCTCAGATGGAGACTGAAGAGCAGAATCCCGAGGTCGTTTCTCAGGAGGAAACCAACGAGTCCGGCGAGGAATACACCCCACAGACTCTCACTCAGGAAGCTGACGAGCCTGAAACCACTGCTGAGTCTGTAGACCCCGTTCTGCCCGAACAGAAGGACGCACGCAATGGTGTGCAGCTTCAGGGTGCATCCAAGGTAACGAACTTCTCGCACACCAACGGCAAGATTTTCTACACCGACGCCAGTGACGGTAAAAACTATGTATGCTCCGGTGCGGCGATCAACACTCCCACCAAGCGTACCGTGGTAACCGCCGGTCACTGCGTGCACGGTGGTAAGAATAAGACCTGGCACCGCAACATCGTGTTCGTTCCCGGCTACAACCGGGGCGTGCGCCCGCATGGCACCTTCAGCGCGCAATACCTGCGTGTTGCCAACGACTGGGTTCAGTACGGTCAGCCCACGGGCGGTACTGGCGACAGCTACAAGCACGACGTTGCTTTCATCAAGACCAACACCAACGAGAAGGGTCAGCTCCTCGTGAATATGGTAGGCGGGCACGGCTTGAATGTGGACCGCAGCCCCATCTTCGAGAGCACCGTCTTCGCATACCCCGGCAACAAAGAGTCCGGTAGGGTTATGCACGCCTGCTGGGGCAACACCCACACGATCCGCATTACCCCCTACTACTTCCCCACGCTTTCGGGATGCGAGTTCGCGGGCGGATCCTCAGGTGGTCCGTGGCTTGCCGACTACAATAATGCGACCGGCCTGGGCAAGGTTCAAAGCGTAACCTCGTTCGCAACTGATAACAATACGTCCGTCTCGGGTGCGATTTTCGACCGCCCCGTCTGGGACATCTACCAGAAGGCAGCTCAAGACTAAGAGCTGCCGCGAGCAGGTAGTTTTTGGTCGAGTAGGTAGGAAAATATTACCTGCTCGGATCAAAAACAACCTGCTCGCCACCTGATATACATAAGATGCGGCTTCCCGTGCCCCTGCCACCACCGGGTGGATTTGGGACTGGGGTGCCGCATCTTTGTTCTATGAAGGAAGATTTAGTGCTGATGGGAGAATATCTTAGAAGTCTTCGCCCGAAACCTTCTTATGCTCATCGACGAGCTGATCTTCGAGCGTGCGGTTCTCTGCTTCATCTTTGTTTTTAATGGTGGGGGCGCGTTTGAAAATTTTACGCATATCCGCGCTGGCGGCGGCGTGAAGTTTGGGGAAGAAAATATACGCTAGGGCGAAGGCGCATAGAATAGCGGCGGGACCAGCAATAAAAATACCCGCATCTATCAGCATAAAAAGGTAAAAGAGTACTACGACGAGGCCGAGCCGCAGCAGTGTGTACTTGAACAAGTTCATAACATCCAGTGTATCGGGGTTGCAATAAGCCCCCAAGCAAACGAGATGCGGCACGCCGGGAACGTCACAGATTATTTGACAGTTTTCATTGTTGGTTATGCTCAGAGTGTGTAACACTAGAGACTATGATTCGAGCCATGATGATTATTGGTGCTTTCGCCCTGGTGGTGGGGCTAACTCTATATACTCTCTTGGATGCGCTGCGCACGCATCAGGACCAGATGCGTACCTTCCCCAAATGGCTATGGATTATTGCGGTGATCTTCTTCCCCGTCGTGGGACCTCTCCTGTGGCTTCTGCTGGGCCGCCCGCGCGCCGTGCGAGCCCCTAAAACGCAGCAGGGCGGCGGGTTCACGAGCTCCCGGCGAGGCACACCGCCACCGGCAACATCTTCACCCGACGATGATGAAGAGTACCTGCGCTGGCTCAAGACGAAAGCCGACCGTCAGCGCCGATCCCGCGAAAAGGATGCGGGTACCGGTCCTGCGGACGGCGGCACGGGTGAACGTTCTGACGGCGAGAGCAACGAGTCGGATGGAAAAGACGACTCTAAACACTAAGACACAGGGTACTAGAGATTTTTCATAAATATTGTGGCGGTGTTAATCACTGGGATAAGTGTTTAATACCGCCACAATACATTAATCACGCAGATAAAACTGCTCTCAAGAAATACCACGCTATAAACATACTCAACTCACGGTATTCTCCACTCGGCACATAACAATGCAGAGCCAGCTCGTCAGTCATCGAGAGCCGTTATCTCAAGCGTGTGAACCGCTAAATGACATCCCGAAGATGATAATCACGCACCAGAGTACTTTTTGCCGCATCATATACCGGCGAAATACCCTATGTATAAATCACTCTCGGTTTCACGCCCCAGATTACAGCCCCGAATATGAATGCAAACCCGAGAAGAAAATATTCACGACCGTGAAATTAAAGATAATGCACGCATAGCCGATAATAGACAGCCATGCCGAGCGGGGGCCTGCCCAGCCGCGGGTGGCGCGCGCATGCAGATACGCCGCATACACCACCCAGATCACGAAGGTCCACACCTCTTTGGTGTCCCAGCCCCAGTAGCGTCCCCACGCGTGATTCGCCCAAATCGCACCGGCGGCAAGCGTAAACGTCCACATCACAAACGCCAGCGCGTTCATGCGGAACGCAAAGTTCTCTAGAGCCTGAGCGCTCGGAACCAAGCGCATAAATGCCCATCCGCCCGACTTCCCGTTCAGAATGCGCTGCTCGCGCCTGGTCTGCACCAGCTGCAGCACAGCCATCGCGAAGGTAATCGTGAACACCCCGGATGCTAACACCGCAATCGATACGTGAATTACCAGCCAATAGCTTTGCAGCGCAGGCTTCAAATGCCCCACCGGCGTGGGGAAACCAATTGTGGCGGCGCACAGCATAATGAGTACAAGCCCAGACACCAGCGTGCCCACGAAGCGCACATCGCGGAATATAAGGGTTATCAGAAACACCGCAGACACCATGAGCGCGCCCGTGGTGCAGAACTCGTACATGTTCCCCCAGGGCACGCGCTGCGCCGCGATACCACGCATTATCACGGCGGCGGTGTGCACGAGAGCGGCAAGCACCATCACAACCACGGCGATGCGCGCGGCGGGGCGGCGAACGCCCGTGTACAGCATCGCAGAATCGGCAACCTCACCTTCGAGAGCCCGTGCGGCAGCACCCTTATACCCCATGCCGCGTTCGCCGGTGCCCTGTTCGGTACCGCCCGTGCGAACCGTATCCGCAGCGGTATTCGCCGTCGCGGATGCGCCAGAAACAGCGCCTGCACCAACCTTTATCTTCGCCTTGACGCTGGGTTTCTGTGCGGTACCCTCAGACCGCCCTTCCAGGCGCCGTGTCACGCGCGAGTTTGCCACCACATCGGAGGTGAACGCAATAAAAACGACGGTATAAATCAGCGCCGCAATGTACATAAATAGTTCGCTGGAGCGCGCTAATGAGTCGTTCAGCATCGGCTACTTACCCTCGTTTTCATCATGGTTATCATCATCAAATTCTAGCCCCCAAGCGGCGGCGAAAGCATCGGTGAGGCGTTCGGCCTCGTTCGCAAGGCGCGGGTCTTCCCCGCGTGCCAGCAGACCGTATTCGACCACGAGCACGCCATCGGCGGTGTGGGCACGCACCCATACGCGGCGGCGCGCCACGAAAAGCGAGACGATAAGCCCGGCGAACGCGACCACAAAGGAGTACAGAACAATATTCTGCCCGGGGTCGTGGCGCACATCCAGACCGACATAGCGTTTATACCCCAAAAACTCGATCTTTCCCTTGTTATCGGGCAGCACGGCTTCGGGGTTCTGAGCGCTCAGTACAATGCCGTTGCCCTGTGCCATGGAGTTCAGCTCTTGCAGTTTAGAGGTATCGAGCACGTAAACATTCTGCGGCTGCCCCGAGTTGAGCCCCAGATCGCCCGAATAGGACTGGAAAATCAGCATGGGGTTTGCGGGGGCGGAATCTACCGAGTGGGGTACGGTGGTGCCGCGCGCATAGTCGCCGGTAGGCAGGAACATGCCCACAAAACCGAGCTGACTGGGCTTGGCGTCCGGAACCTTGAGCACCACCGATGAGGTGTATTTACCGTCCGTAGTAATGCCCACCACGGTGCCCTCGTAGGCAACTTTACCTTCGCCGTCCGTCACTCGCACCACGGGCGCATACCCATTACCCGAGAGGAAAATGCTGGTACCGCCAATATCGACCGGTTCGTTCACCTTGAGGGTCTTCTGCTCGGTGCCACCCTGCGGGTCATGCACCGTCAGCTCAGCCTTATAATCAAGGTCTTGCCCGTAGGTGTGGCTGTCTTGCTGGCGGTCGTAGCGCACCTGAAAATTATTGAGCGTCACCGCATACGGGGTAAGCCAGTCGGGGTTGTAATTCGTGCCGGGGGTAAACGAATCGTAGCCAATCAGCGAATTGACGAAAGTTTCATCCTGAACCAGAATTTTTTGTCCGCGGTATCCATAGAGCGAGCCGAAGGCGACCCCTACTAGAATGCCAATCATCGCCACGTGAAAGAGAATATTGCCGATTTCGCGCAGATACCCGCGCTCGGCACCGACCGAGTAGTGTTCGTTCTCTTCATCCCGAATTTCAACTCGGTAGTGGCTCTTTTTCAGGATGCGCGCCGCATCCTCAATCGCACCCTTGGCGCTCAGGTTCAGCCCGGCATCCGCCACGGGAATCTCAAGCTGACGGTGCACCGGCATACGGGAAAGGTTTCTGGGGGTGCGTGCCGGGGGCTTACGCCAGTCTTTCGCGTGTTTGATGGCTCGCGGGGTTACGCATCCGATCAGCGAAATAAACAGCAGCAGATAGATGGCAGAGAACCACGCCGAGGAGAACACGTCGAAAAGCTGAATTTTATCGGCAAATTCGCCCCAGCCGGGATGGTTCTTAATGTAATCGGTAACCTTGGTAGGGTCTTGGACACGCTGGGGGAAAATCGAGCCAGGCACCGCCGCCACCGCCAGCAAAAGCAGAAGCATGAGCGCCGTGTTCATTTTGGTCAGCTGAGTCCAGCACCAGCGAAGCATGCCCACGAACCCGAGGGCTGGCGCATCCTTGCGCGCTGATTTACCGGTTTTCTTGGTCTTCTCGGATGCGTTCACGGCACGCCCGGCATCTGCGGTTTTGCCCGTCTTGCGGTTTGCGGTGTTTGTATCCTTTGCCTCTGTTGAAGTGTTTTCATCGTCGCTGTGTTCGGAAACCATGACAGCCCTCCTTTCTTAGATCGGTAGTTCGTAGGCGGGTAATGCCGCTTGTATCCATGACATCAGGTCGGTCCACAGCCCCGTCATGAGCAGTACCCCGATCAGGATGAGTACGGCACCGCCCACCCGCTGTATGCCCAGGCGATGTTTTTGCGCCCACGCCAGGGTGCTCACTCCCCTGCCCATGCCCCATGCCACGAGCAGAAAAGGAACGCCCAGGCCCAGACAGTATGCGAGAGTCAGAACGACTGCCTTGCCGGTGCCGGAACCGCCCGTATATACGAGGGTCTGCACGGCCGCGAAGGTCGGCCCGATGCAGGGTGCCCACCCCAGCCCGAAGGTTATACCCAGAATCGGTGCACCCCACAGCCCGGTGACCGGGCGGCGATGCAGGCGTTTATCGGTCTGAAAAATTGAAAGCCCGCCCAGAAATACGATTCCCATAAGCACAACCAACGCGCCCAGAATCATCGTGACCCAGGACTGCCCCTTAAGCCAGGGTGCGGCACCGAGCTGGGCGAGGACAACCGAGAGAAGCACGAAAATAGCGGAGAATCCCGCGATAAACAGGGCAACTCCGGCGAGTAACCGCCAGGTGGCTTTGCGGCGAGTTACAGCATACTCATTCGGTGTCTGAGCTTTACTCTCTGCTGTTATAGGCGCAGAAGCGCTGTGATTGTCTACTACATCCTGTGTTTGAGGTGCCGTTGGCGCTACGTGCCGCGCGGCCGCCGGGTTCACGAGGGCGAAAGTTTTCGCATCCACGGGCTCCACCGTATGCCCATCAGCTTGTGATGCACCCGTTGCCGGTATATTCGCCCCGGTCAGCCCCGCAACATATCCTAAATACCCCGGAACCAGCGGCAGCACGCACGGGGAAGCAAAAGAAATAAACCCCGCGAGCGCGGCAAGCGGTATCGATAGCCACAGCGAGCCGTCTAGCACGGTCGAGCTGATGCTCGCCACGGGGAAAGCACCGACCCCGGCGATAGCGATGAGCGGCTGAACGGGCGTGTGCGGCACGCTAGGCACCCTTCGTCACGGTCTCGACGAGGGTTTTCAGGATGGACGGGTTAGCCTGCCCCAGCACGCGGGATGCCACGCGCCCCTTCTCGTCCAGGATCACGGTGGTGGGCACCGCCTGCGCGGGTACGTATTTGCTGAGCGAGAGAAGAACCTTGCCCGTAACGTCTTTGAAGGAGGGGTAGGTGACGTTGAAGCTGCGCTCGAAGGCTTCCGCGGTGTTCTTCTCGTCGCGCACGTTCACGCCGTAAAAGGCGATTTTATCTTTGAATTCTTCGGAGAGTTTCTGCAGGTCGGGTGCTTCGGCGCGGCAAGGGGCGCATCCTGCGTACCAGAAGTTCAGCAGTACCGGTTTACCGCGCAGGGATTCTGCGGTTACGGTTTTTCCGTCGAAGAGTTCGCCGGTGAAGGCGACAGGGTCACCGCGTTCGGCTTCCTGGTATTCGGTGACGGAACCATCGCCCGCGATATAGCCTTTGTTATCACCCGAATTTGCCTGTTTCGCTAGGGAATCATCGCTGGATGAGCACGCCGAGAGGAGCACAGCACCTGCGGCGGTGGCGCAAATACCCACACCCGTATGCAGAAGCGCGCGGCGAGTAAGTGGGGTATTTGGCGTCGTGGGTTTTGGCATAGGGTTCATGCTTTCCTTCCGTGCCAGCTGGTGGCGGCATCGGTGTGTGCGAAGGCCTGCGTTCTTAAACTATAGGAGACTAGCTTCCGGGAAGCTGAATCACGCCGCCGTACAGGGGCGAGGCGGGTTCGGAGTATCCGCTCACCTGCGGCATTTCATGGTCAAAATCCGTGCTCTTAAAGTCGAGGGAGGTGATCGAAGCAAGGTTACACTGGCGTGTGCGCGGGTCGTGCTGCAGCATGCGGCCTTCTAACCCTAGGCGGGTGACCCAGATGGGCAGTTGGTGCGAGACAATAATCGCTTGTGCGCCTTCGCCGCCTTTGTCGTAGGCAGTGCGTGCCGCATCCTGAATAGCGGATGCCATGCGTTTTACCTGGTCAAGGTACGGTTCCCCCCAGGATGGGCGCAGCGGGTTGTAGAGTTTGCCCCAGTGTTTACGATTGCGCAGAAGACCCTGCCTGGTCACGTGCTCGCCCTCAAAATAGTTATCGGCTTCGATAACCCGCTGATCCGCATGTGCCTCCAGACCCAGCAACTCGGTGATTGGCGCGGCAGATTCGCGGGTGCGCAGCAAGGGTGAACATATCAGATGCACAATCTTGGCACCGTCCTGGGCGCGCTGAGCAAATTCTTGGGCGCTCATGCGCACCATCTGCTGCCCCTTCTCGGAGAGAGCGTAGTGCGGCAGACGGCCGTAGACAATGCGTTCGGGGTTGTGAACTTCGCCGTGGCGCATCAGGTGAACCGTAACCGTGGGCTGAGTAGTCATTCTCTCAGTTTCTCAGACTTTCGGCGCTACCCCAAAATATATTGCGAAGTGTCCGGTTAGCGGGCAAGTTTCTTGTCGAGAATCTTGCGCATGCGTTTGGGGTTAATACGCCAAAAATCCTTCGCTTCGCCGTCGATGCGCAGCACCGGAATTTCGGTTTCGTGGCGTTTGAGCAGATCCGGGTTATCGGTAATATCGAGCTCGGTATAGTCTAGGCCGTATTCGGCGCAGATTTCGCTCACGGTTAGGCGCGCATCCTCGCAGAGATGGCATCCGGGACGGGTCAGAAGTTCAATGACAGGTTCAGGCATAGTTCCCAGTGTATACCTGTGCAGCTTCTTGAGTTTCTACCGCGCGATCTTGTGTGCCCACGTCTGCACGCGATATATGTCTGATAGTTATGTTCCCCTATGCTCTATATTCTTGTTCGCATATATGCTCGGTCGGGAATATATACAGGTCACAGTGCCACATCTAGGTTCACGCACTGGTGCGCCAGAGGCAAAACACCCCGCATCCTTGCGGTTGAACCTGCTGGATGCGGGGCGCAGAAGCCTTAATTACTTCTTATTGCGGCGCTGGTGGCGAGTCTTGCGAAGCAGTTTACGGTGCTTCTTCTTGGACATACGCTTGCGGCGCTTCTTAATAACGGAACCCATAGGATTTCCTCACTTTTCTAGACCCGGCCAAACCAAACCGGTTTGGTAGCTACCCGGGTATGTTTATACCGGTATAAACGCTCTAAAAGGCATTTTAGGCACAGCAGTACCCAAGCGTTTTGAGAACGCTACCTTCCTAGGGTACAAGGTAATAGCCTATTTTCACCATTTGAAGGGCAGAAAACCTTCGATTTTGCGAACTTTCTCTCGCCCCCGGTGTCTTTTCCACCGCAGCGGATATACATGAGGCGGCGAGAACCACGGGTATATAATCCCGAGTTCCCGCCGCCCCAGATGGTGGCGTGATAGCGCTAGTGGCGCCTCTTGCGGTTCTTCTTCCCCTTCGAGAGGGCACTAGCACCCTTAGAAGCACCGTTCTGAGCCGGTTTTTTAGCTTCGCTTGCGGGGTTCTGCTTCTTTGCCTGCTTCTTCTGAGCAGCAGCCGCTTCCGCCGCATGCGCACGCTCGACAGCTCCCAGGACGTCGAAACCCTCAAAAGGATTCGGAGCACCATTAGCGTCTACCGCCGTCAGAGCCTTCTTGTTAGCGGATGCAGACTTTGAGGCGCTACCTGCTACGGGCGCAGGCTTTTTCGTCTCGGGTTTCTTCGAAGCCGGTTTTGCTGATGCCTGGGCAATCTCCGAAGGTGACGGGGCGGGTTTTACCGGTGTTTTCTCGGTATCTGCCTGAGCCTTCTGCTTGGGTTGAGATTCCACAGGCTTATTCTTAGTTTCGTTCACCGCAGGAGCAACCGGAGTCGAATCGACACCGCTCAGATTAGCCGTTTCCGGGCGGGCAACCGCTGGAACGGGCTGCGGTATGGCTGCAGCCGCAACCGAAACATTCTTCGCCGGAGCCTGAGAATCTGAGTCCTTGCGATTGGGGCGTTTGACCGCCACGGGCTCAGCGGTCGGGGTCGGCACCGAATCGGGTGAAGGCTCGTCCAGAGTAATCGCGCTCTGCAGCTCAGAACGTATCTCTTCCGGAGTTTCCTCCAACTCGACATTCGCCGCCGCCCTCTGAACGGGCGCATCCGAAGGTTCTGCCTTCACAGAGTCAGAAGAATCCGTCTGAGGGGTCTCTGTGGCGGGTTTCTCGTGCTTCGCCGAATCTACGCTCTGTGCGGGAGCGGATGCGGGCTTTTCCGCAGGCTTAGCAGGCTTCGAATCTGTCTTATCCGAAGGTGCTGCCTCCGGCGCGGGCTCGGCGCTCTTAGAAGTTACATCGCCCGATGGCTTCGAGGGTTTCGACGCCTCAGCAGGCTTGGGAGCCTCTGCCGCCTTCGCCGGTGATGGCTCCGCCGCTGGTTTCTTCGGTTCTGTGGAAGCTTCCCGCTCTTGCTCAGCCGCCGAAGACTTGGAGGTCTCGGCGGAGGCAGGGGCATTCTCAGGCGATGAAGCAGAAGCGGACTTAGGCTCTACCTTGGGAGGTTCTGTCGCAAATTTCGCGTTGTCTGCGGCTTTCTGCTCGGCCGCCTCCTGCGCCTCAACCAGCTTGACCGCCTGGGTATGCGGCAAATCAAGACCGAAGTAATGGCGAACGCGGCGAATCAGGCTGATGCGCTCGCTCGCGGGCTTCTCCGGTTTCTCTGACTGTTCGGACTTGCGCGGTGAGAATTGCGCGGGTCGCACGGGTGGCACGTTTCGGCGCAGGGGTGCACGAATAACATCGTCCTCCCCCTCAGCCTCGGTCTGGGCTGAGGCTCCGCTCTCGGCCTGCTGTCCCATGGTGCGCCACGGAATAAGGCCGGTCGCCACAAGCTCTTCGGCGGAGATTTTACCCACCGGAGCCTTCTCGACATAGACTTCCCTGACGGGTTCTTGTTCGTCGGGTGTCTCTTCAGCGTCTTTATCCTCGGTGCCCTCAGTTGAGTCTTCGTGAGAGGCAGAGTCATCCTGTGCTTCTTCCGAAGACTTGGATTTTTCGGATCCATCAGCAGACTTGTCCGTAGCTTTTTCTGCCGTTATCTCTTCAGCAGACTCTTTGTCCTGTGCATCGTCAGATACAGACTCACTGGGCTCGTCAACCGGCAGGACGTCATCCTCAAATTCGGGCTGCACGCTCTCAAGCTGGGGTTCGTGCGCCGCGGTTTCCTCAAGGGGATCGATCGGAGACTCGTGGGTACTCTCCACGGTTTCCTGCTGCTCGGGAATGTCAGCCGTGGGGGTATCACCCGTGTTCTCGGCGGATGCGGTCTCCTCGGGTTCATCTTCCTCGAAGCCCACGGCCACCGGGGTCGGCACGCGCATACGCCCTTGACGGCGGCGTGAAACGGTGGTTCCTTCACGAATAATTTTTGGAAGCTGCGCGGCCGGAGATTTCTCCTGCTCAGCCTTATATTCTGATTCGGGAATACTCTCGTCGATATCCTGCTCAGGCTCCGCTTCCTCGTGTTCTTCCACGTCAGCGTCGGATTCGGGCTCTTCGGAAGAATCAGTGCTTTCCTCGGAGTATTCCTCCTCCTGGAATTCCTCGTCGTCCTCAGAGGGGTCACCAGGCATACCGTTCGGGGTATTTGCTGCCTGATCCAGTTCTATGCCAGCTTCGGAGTATAGCTCTTGCAGCTGGTGGGCAATTAGCTCGCGCGCGGTGCGGGCATCGCCGTCCTTGACAGCATCTACAATGGCACGGTTTTCCACCCGGATGCGCGTCATCGTGCTGCTCCACAGCGGCAAACGTCCCATAAGCGACAGCAGGGAATCGAAGGAAGACTGGCGGATCGCAACCAGCAAGCCCACGACCAGTTCGTTACCCGCCAAACGCACCAGCCGGTGGTGGAAGGTCAAAAGCTGGTCAAGAAACTCACCAATACTCAGAGTATCGTCTTGGAGCGTCTCAAGGGCCTCATCAACCTCATCAAATGAGACCTTGTCGGGGTCAATATTAGATACCGCCCAGCTCTCAAGCAGGATGCGGGTCTGCAGCATATCGCGGGTTGGGTAACGCGATGTAGACATGTGCAGACGAATGGGTCCCGCGGCCGCAGCCGCCGGTTCCTCATAGAGATAAGGAATGATCTCTTTACCGCGCCCAGAGTACAGGCGCATCAATTCCATATCTTCAAGGGTTTTGAGTGCATCTCGGGTTCGGGAACGTCCCACACCGATGGCGTGGGCAATCCGCTGATCGTCAGGAAGGCTTTGACCGAGCTGAATATTGCCTTCAAAAAGCTCGGTCTCAAGCCAGCGCAGAATCTTGCGATGAATAGCCAATGAGAACTCCGTTTATACGAGTTAGAAGTGGGATGCTATGAGAACCGTCGTGCACGCGTGCGGTCTATACCGCACAACACCACGAGACGTATGCTGTGAAATATCCATGTTACCGGCGCCTTCCGAAAACGCGTGAAAGCAGCCCGCGCGGGGGTTCTTTCGGGGTATCTGCAGTGCCGAATGCTGAGGTGTATTCCGTCTGTGTCTGGTACGGAAGTTCCTCGTTCTTACCAGATTTTTCGGATGCCGCACTCTTCGTCTTGTCAGAGGCATCGGCTGCCTCTTCGTCCTCTTGAGGACGGGCACCCTGCACGGAACTCATTTCCGGGGTGACGACGGGCAGCACCGCCGTGAAGGTCACGGAATCTGATTTGACCGGCGCATTCTCGGCGAGTTTAGCTTCCACGGCCTTAGCCTCTTCGGATTGTGCCTGCGTCATATTCTGTGCGGCAGCAGGGGCGGCTTCCGCTGGGGTTTCAGCACCCGATTTTTGCGGTTCCTGAGCGGTTGACAATGACTCTTCCACCTGAGCCGCTGGCTTTTTCTCGGGTTCCTGAGTTTTTGCTACGGCACCTGTGGAGGCGGTACCTTTAGCAGACCTGACCGTTGCGGGTTTTGCCGGTTCCTTGGTATCGGGCGAGCCAGCGTTCCCCTGACCTTTCTCGGTCTGCTTTTTCTGCGCGGTACCCTGTACCGTACGTTCCCCATTTTCCGTGCTCTTTTCGGCGGTGTCGATGCCGTAGCTCACGGTAGAAGATGTGCCGGGCTGGGCGGCGGTTTGTGTGTTGGTCGCAGTGGTTTCGGCGGGCTTATCCTCGGGTTTCTTCTCGGATGCAGCCGCCTGCTTCGGGGATTCGGCGGGTTTCGCAGCCTGGGCTGGGGTTTCTTGGGATGCGGCCTGCACTTCGGTTGCCGCACCGGGTTTTCCGGTATGCGCCTGCGCCGCCCGTTCCGAACCCGGCTTCGGGGCAGAAACCTCTTCACGGACCGATTGTGCCTGAGCCGATTCTGTTTTCGCGGCGGTCTGAGCCTGCTGCGAAGGTGATTCGGGTTTCTGAGGCTTTGTCTGAGCACTCTTGTGAGCGTCATCCTTCACGGGCTTCTGCGCTTCGGCCTTCGCGGCGTGAGAGGTCTGTTTAGACTCGGCGGAGCTCGGCTTCACAGGCTTAGCACCCTCGGATTGCTGGGCAGGCTGCTGAGCACCTGAAACGTGCGTGCGCTCTTGAGTCTGTGCCTCGGCGTGAGGCTGCTTCGTATCGTGCGAACGCGCGGGAGCCTTAGTCTGCTCGGCGCCCTTCACAGACGGTTCAGCGTCCTTCTGAGCTGACACGCCCTTGTCGGTCTTCTCGCTCTTTACTGCCTCAGGCTTTGCCTGTGCGGTCTTATCCTGCGACTTTGACCGGGGAACAAAGCCGCGAGCCTCGGGCGAGAACCCCTGCTGACCGTCATCAATTCCGTCGTCATACCCATAGGACTGCTGCGGTTTCTCCTGATAGGAAGACCCCGAAGGCGTGAAAGGACGCATGGGAATAAATTCGTTTTCCTCAACGGTTCCGGCGGTTTCTGTGCCCTCTTCCGATGCGGCGGATGCCGCCTGCTGAGCGGGTTTTGACACGATGCGCGCGGCAGATTTAGTCGAGGTCTTCGGCCCCAGACCGGAGGTCACCGAACTCTCGGCAGAACGTGCCTCATCATCAAAAATGGCGGGTTTTGCAATCGCGGCGGTCGTCGTCTTCTTCTTAGCAGACGATTCGCCCTCAGTGTGCGAATCATGAGCGCCAGTCTCGTGGGAAGCGCCCTGCCCATCGCGATCTTTCTGCCCGGAAGCCTTCTCGGCATCCCGCTCGCCCGAAAGGCTCGCTCCGGGCTTCACGCCAGCGTTCGCGGAACCGGTAGAACCGGGGAAAGCCTCGAAACGCTTGCGCTGCGAAAGGGTCTTGGATACACGTTCCTGAGGCGTCGGCTCAGGCTGCTCAACGACAGACGAGGATTCAACGGGCTGGGCGGGTGCATCCGAATCCGAGGTCTTATCTTGATCTTGTACATCTTGAGCATGGGCAGTGGCAGCCTCACCAGCGGTTTCATTGGTGGTTTTACCGGTAGCTTTAGGGCGCTGCTCTGTATCTTGATCTTGCTGTTTTTGCTCGTCGGTCTCAGACTCGCCAGCGTGCGCAGTTTTCTCAGTCTTGGCCTCGGCGCTGGGCTCTTCAGTCTTTTCGGTTTTCGCGGTGTCATCGCCTGAGGACTCGACAACATCGACAACCTCAATCACGGAAGCCTGTTTAATCTGTGACTCCCGCTGTTCCTTCGTGCTGTGTGCAATCGCCTGTATATCGGCAACCCAGGCGGTGATCTCGTCAAATACTTCAGGGTTCAGCGAATAGAGGCGGCGCTGCCCCTCGACCAGCACGGTGACTGCCCGTGCCTCACGTAGAACCTTAAGGTGCTTTGAAATAGTGGGTTGGCTCATGTTCAAGTGCTCAACAACGGCACCAACAGTACGTGTTTGTTCAGCCAGAAGATGAACGATATTGCGGCGGGTGGGGTCCGCGATCACTGAAAAAACGTCTGATTGCATATAGCGATTATGACATATTTCGGCGGATGCTCGATACCTGTTTTATGGGTTCTAGCCCGAAACTACGCGGTTTTTCGCTAAGCTTTCCGCGTATATTACCAAATGCTCATAATATTCCGTTCTAGCTATATATCGTTTATGGCATATACACGCCCACACAGTGCATGCACCACAACAACCGTTCCAACATTATCCCTAGAAATACCTATGATGTTCCGCTCAGCTGCATGCCTGGGCGATACACTAGAGAAAGCTAAACATCCCCACCAAGACCGTACCCCGCCCAAACTCTGCGCACGATCGGAAAGGAGGCACCCGTGGGACGCTATCTACGTCGCCTGCGCGCGCATCAGCGCAAACGGGTGCGCGATTTTTCTGAGGGTCGCATCTCCACCGCTATCGGCAAGGTTCCGTCTACATCGCCGATGATGTATGAACAGGAAGAGGTCACTCGCCGCTTCAACCCCTTCGATATCCGAAGCTACGAGAAGCTGCGCAACCTTATTGATACGACTGTCTTCTCCTCACCCTCGCGAACCGCTATCGCATCCTTCTTTCTGGTGATCGTTTTCTTCACCGTAACGTTGAGCCTGCCGATTTCTTCGGTCACGGGCGAACCTGCGCCATTTCACCACGCATTCTTCACCGCCACCAGTGCGGTGACCGTGACCGGTTTGACGACCGTTTCAACAGCAGCCCAGTGGTCAGTATTCGGGCAGGTTATGATTCTGCTCGCCTGTCAGATTGGTGGTTTAGGCGCGCTGACCATGACCTCGCTTCTTGCCCTGGCGATCGGGCGGAAAATGGGTTTGCGCTCTAAACTTATCGCGCAGGAAGAGCTCAGTATCGGGCGTCTCGGTGAGGTCGGCAGCGTGCTTCGTACCGTCGCTTATACCTCAATCGGGATCGAATCGACGATCGCCCTCGTTCTTACCCCGCGTTTTCTGCTTCTTGGCGAGAATCTGCCCACCAGCCTGTGGCACGGTATTTTCTACGCCATTTCGTCCTTTAATAACGCCGGGTTCACCCCGCATTCCGATGGCTTAGTACCCTATGGACACGATTTTTTCGTGCTCGCACCCGTCAGTATCGCCGTGTTCTTGGGGGCACTCGGATTCCCCGTGCTGATGACGATTCAGCAGAAACCCTTCCGCCCCCGCGACTGGACCCTAACGACCAAACTCACGGTGACGACCACGAGCATCCTGTTCGCGCTGGGTGCCCTGCTCTGGGGCATAGCCGAATGGGCAAATCCGCGCACTATCGGCAATTACGGCGCGGGTGAGAAGATTCTCAGCTCGATTTTCGCTTCCATCATGACGCGCTCGGGCGGGTTCAACCTGGTCGATATGAACGATATTCGCCCGGTCACCGGCCTCATAACCGATGTGCTCATGTTTATCGGCGGCGGCTCAGCATCTACCGCAGGCGGCGTGAAAGTCACCACGATTGCCGTGATTATGCTTGCAATTATTGCGGAAGCACGCGGTGACCAATTCGTGATGACTTTCGGGCGCACTATCCCGGTGTCGGCGCTACGCATCGCCATTTCGGTGACGATGATGAGTACCGGAATTGTACTTGTGGGCACCGGAGTTCTGCTGGCGATAACAGACCAGCCGCTCGTGCGCGTGCTCTTTGAAGTCATTTCCGCATACGCAACCTGCGGACTATCAAATGGACTCTCCACGGAACTGCCGCCCTCGGGCATCTATGTGCTCTCCCTGCTCATGTTTATTGGGCGAATCGGCACCATTACCGCCGCCACCGGTTTGGCGCTGAGGTCTCGCCGCCGCCTGTATAAGTACCCCGAAGAAAGGCCCGTCATTGGCTAGTAACCATAACGCCCCCGTACTGATTATTGGGTTGGGACGGTTCGGTTCGGCGACCGCCGCCCAGCTTCATGCCCAGAATAAAGAGGTTCTCGCCATTGAGAAAGACCCCGAGATTGCGCAGAAATGGACGGGCGTGCTCACCCACGTGGTTTCAGCAGATGCCCGCGATATTGACGCGCTCAGGCAGCTGGGTGCAAGTGATTTCGGGTCTGCGGTTGTGGGTGTGGGTACCTCAATTGAGGCTTCCGTGCTGATTACCGCGAACCTGGTCGATCTGGGGGTTGAGCGGATTTGGGCGAAGGCGATCACCCCCTCACACGGCAAGATTCTAGAGCGTATTGGCGCGCATCATGTGGTCTACCCGGAGGCAGACGCGGGCCGCCGCGCCGCGCACCTGGTGTCGGGGCGTATGCTGGACTATATCGAGTTCGACGACGATTTCGCGATTGCTAAGATGCGCCCGCCAAAGGAGACTCACGGGTTCACCCTGGCGGAGTCGGATATTCGCGCGAAATACGGGGTGTCTGTGGTGGGTATTAAGTCTCCTGGCGAGGAGTTTACCTATGCGGATGCGGCAACGCGCATCCATTCCCGGGATATTCTGATTGTCTCGGGGCAGGTGGATCTGATCGAGCGTTTCGCGGCCCGCCCGTAGGTTCTGTCTTCCCCTTCTTCGTCATAAAAAGAGCCTTTATTCAAATAAAGGCTCTTTTTATGTAGGGAGTAGGCAGGAGGCGGGGGCTAGTCAGCCGTGTACTGTTCGCTCAGCTCGGCGGAGCGGGCGGCGCAGGCGCGCATAGCATCCTCGGTGAGATCGAAAAGTCCCTTGTCAATAAAGGTATTGATGGCGCGCTCAGTGGTTCCGTTCGGGCTGGTAACAGCCTTACGCAGGGCGGCGGCATCCGGGTTACTATCCAGCAGGTACCCTGCTCCCGCAATCGTTGCGGATGCGAGCCTCTGTGCGGTCTCTTCATCCAGACCGAGCTTCACACCGGCACTCGCCATAGTCTCTGCCAGCAGGAACCCGTAGGCGGGGCCGGATCCCGAAACGGCGGTGACAGCATCCATCTGATCTTCTCGCACCTGCACTACTAGGCCTACGGTCTCTAGGATCTTCTCGGCGAGCGCAAGCTGCTTCTCAGTCACTGCCTCACTCACAGAGATCGCCAGCACGCCTTTGCCCACGCTTGAGGGCGTATTGGGCATGCAGCGGATCACCGGCTGCCCCGCAGGAAGAGCCTTCTGCAGCGTATCGAGGGTGACTCCTGCCGCCACCGAAATGACGAGTGCATCCGGGGCGAGGGCGGGCGAAATTTCGCGCGCCAGCTCGACGATTCCATAGGGTTTAACCCCCAGAAGCACTACGGATGCGCCGCTGACCGCCTCACAGTTGGCTTCGGGCTTGAGCTCGCACCCGATCACGACGGCGTCTCGCCCGTTAGGCCCTAACTGATGGCGCAGGCGGTCTATGGAGTTTTTACTGCGCACGGTGGCACGGATAGCCTCTGCGGGGTATCCGCCCGCGATGAGCCCGGCAGCGATGGAACCGTTCATGGAGCCGGTGCCGAGGAATGTTATATGTTCGGTCATCTTCGATCCTTACTGTCTGCTTCGTTCGTGTCGCGGGGCGCATGCCGCCCGCACCACAGGGTTTGTTATCTAGCATACAATCCAACACCGGATCCGGCTGTTCCCCGCATGTACTCCGGCACAAAAAAGGGCTGCGGTTCGCGGCTAGAATGTAAAACGATGAAAACACGTCTGATTCGCTGTGCCCACCTTCTGCTGTGCACCGTGCTGATTGGCACGGCCACCGGTGGCGGGGCGATTATTCTGCACTACCTCCTGGATATCATGCAGGAGGTCACGTTCGGGCATACGGAGGCGGAGCATCCGATCGTGACGGATCACAGCGATACCGTTCGACGTGTACTGGTGTTGATCGCGGTGGGCGCGGCGGTCTCTATCATCTGGTTTTTGCTTCAGCGGCGCACTAAGCTGGTGTCCGTTAAGGCGCAGATTCGCGGCGAAACTCCGCAGGAGCGCCGCCCGGGATTTCTACGGCAAACCCTGCACAGCCTCACTCAGATTGTGGCCGTGGGTGCGGGTGCGCCGGTGGGTAAAGAGGTTGCCCCGCGCGAGCTGGGCGCACTGTTTGCTGGGCGTCTGGCGGATCTGATGCGCATCCCGCAGACCGTGCGCCCGGTGCTGGTAGCCTCGGCTGCGGCGGCGGGTTTAGCGGCTGTGTACCAGGTTCCGGTGGGCGGTTTTGTTTTCCTGTTTGAGGCTCTCGGTTTAGCCCTGTCACTGCGCAATATTTTCACGGGTGCGATCCTGATTTTTGTGGCAACCTGCACCGCGCATCTGGTGATTCCGGATGCGCCCACCTACCCCGTCCCGCAGCTGCAGACCACCGGTGAATCGCTGCTGCTCGCGGTTGTTCTTGGTCTGGCTATCACTCCCCTGGCGCTGTGGTTCCGGGCGGCGTCTCAACGCGCAGAGAGCCTCAAGACCACGAATCGGAACGTGCTCTGGCGACTTCCCCTGGTACTTGTATTGGTGGCGGTGACCTCGATTTTCCTGCCGGAGATTCTGGGGAACGGCCGCCCGTTGACCCAGCATATTTTCGATGCCGCATCCGGTTTATCTTCGAGCTCCAGCAGGCTTGACGCTACCGCCTTAAGCCAGGCGCTTCTCTATGCCCTCGCGTTGCTGGCAGCTAAAGCGATCCTGGTGGTGGCGAGCCTGCGCAACGGTGCCTACGGAGGCACGCTCACACCGGGGTTAGCCTTGGGTTCCGCCTGCGGTTTCGTGCTTACAGGCACTCTAATCCTCGTGTTCCCGACGCTGACTCAACTTCAACCGGGCGCGGGAGCGCTTCATGCATCAGAACTTCTCGGGACCGCCGGGCTGCTGGGCGCGGTCACTTTCCTGAGCCTGTCGATGAACGCCCCGCTAAGTGCCTGCGCCCTGATTCTCGGGTTCGCCGGGCAAGACTGGCAGGCGTATGCACCTTTCGCGGTAGCGGTCGGCACGGCATGGGGTGTCAAATACCTGTGGATGCGCCTGGGCAACAAAACACAACCATCCCGCAGACCGTAACGTCTGGCCAGCGTTAAGATCGGCTGGCTGAGCGCCTGTAAGGGAATTTCGCGTGCTTTACGCGTGTCGCACAGGTGGCATGCACAGGTTTCTTGCGTGGATGCGGCTATAATAATTTACTTTACAGTGCATCTATTTTAGGTGTGTTCAGATTCTTCTACCCGCCGTCGGTTTCATAACTACAGTACTGCGGGCGAAGATTCACCGGGTTTTCCGGGCTATACACACACCCGAAAAAGGGTGCCTGCCGCGCATCCGACTGCAGACTCAAGCTCGACTATACATATGGTGTTGTGCAAGGTAACTTCGTGTTGTACGCTGACTTGGAGATATCTCTCGCTATCCTTAAAGAGCCCAATATTTCCGGGGTGTTTAGGCAACTCGTGCCCGTTTTGGGTACTATTGCAGAGGTTATCCCGCGAAATTCCAGTTCGCAGCCTAGCCATACCGCTAACCGCGCCTTAGCTGAGCTCTTACCGGTGCCTAGCACCCGCTGGATTTTCTAGGCGGAAAACCACCCCGCCCGCACCGGCTCAACACCTGCCCACAGACTTTAACACCAGCCACAGCATCCGAGGGAGACACGATGAGCGATAAGAATCCTCATACCTCTGAGCGCATACAGGATTCGCACCACCAGGGAGGTGCGCCTTTCAGCAATCCTCGACGCTCTCAGACTTCGACGACTGTGCAGCACGCGCAGGAAGAATCACCTGCCCAAAACTCGCTGCCCCCTCAGGATGCCAGGCCGGATGCGCACACCCAGACCTCGCAGGCAGCGCAGGATCCGCAAGACGCGAAGACTCAAGAGTCCACTCAGAAACCTGCCGAGGATTCCCCGACCGAGAGCGCTCACGCTACCCAGTCCACACCGTGGGGCTCACAGACCTCAAAGCCCCAGCCTGCCGAGGCCGAGAGCGCTCAACCCGCCGCCGTTGAGATCGATACGAACACCCCTGCGGAGGCGCTTCCCCAGAGCATTTCGCGCCCGGACGCTGACGAGGCTGTTCACCACGAAAATACGCAGACCCGTCAGCTGCCGGTGCAGAGCCGACCTGAGCAGGGTCCGCTGAGTTCTTACCTTTCGGAGAAACCACAGGATTCTGAGGTTCCTGAACCCGCCGCTGCACACGCGGAGGCACCGGAGGCTGAACCTGCCGATAACATTCCTCAGTCCATCTCGCGCCCGGACGCTGACGAGGCTGGCGACGCGGAAGACGTGAGGACCCGCCAGCTTCCCGCCCAGGCCCAGGAACAGGGCGCATTCCCGTCCATCGCCGATACGATGTCTGCCGCCCGGGCAGAGCGCGGGTCTAGTGCCCCTGCCGACTCCACCGCATCCGAGGCACAGGCTTCCACAGAGAAACCCGGGACTAAGAAGGTGTATGAAGACACCATGCCCGCATCCGCAATTCCAATCATTACGGCGAACACCCCAGCGGTATCGGTCGGGGCACCGGCAAGCGGTCAGATAGCCGCAACTACAGGGGCGGTGCCTGCGGGTGCCGAGAAAACCCCCGAGCAGAAACGTTCGCGCGAGCTCAAGACCATTGTTACGGTAACCGCGATTCGTACCGTTCTGCTTGCCGCATGCCTGGTGATGTATGGCTTCGGCTTTGGCGGCGGCGGAACCTTCAACATGATGCTCGGCTACGGCGGCGCAGTGTATATGCTCGTGCAGATTGCGGCGTGCATTTTCGCGGTGCGCTCGAAGTCTACGAAGGGCATGCGCATCCTGAATGGAATTAGCGCCGGATTGGGTATTATTCTGCTGATCGTCACGGCGATCGTCTATGCTGGCTGGTCGGGTGAAGATTCTTCAGCCGGGGCCTATATCTTCATCATGGCGGATATTATTCTGAGCGTGATTATTGCTTCGGCTCGCTCGATTATCGAGCAGCCGAAGGACGACGTTGAACCCGAGAGGTTAGCACGCGAATAGGCGGTCGTTTTCTCACAGTCTAAGGTCGGATGCGCCGGGTACGGTCCTGGCGCATCCGACTTTTGTATACACCCTTGTGAAAATGCCAGGCTCTACGGCGGAAAACTATCGGCTGGCACGGTTTGGGACTAAATGCCTGTGTACCCCGTCAAAAGGCTGCAGACACTTCTAGTCCTAGAAAAACCTGCCTAATCGGCCGATTTGTTACAGACTGTGACGTCATGCCTTGTTTACTAGACACTCGTGCTTCTTCCCCGGTATAACGCCTTCAAACCCTCGGTTGAACATGTGTATATCTGAGCTGTATTTAGCTTACGAACATTAAGTTTTGATAAATCATCCCTGAGTATGAGGGTTTTTAATGCCGCAAAGGCATAGTATAGAAACTCAACCTATACACCAGACATGCTTGCGAACCATATTTTGGGGGAATCATGAGCACACGAGCAGCATCTGCGGGAGCGTACACCGCCTTAGGCGGCGTTGAGCGTGCGCACGGCATCCCGCAGCGTGGCTCGGGTGAGGTTACCTTCAGGCATACGTTGGCATCCGTGGGGTACACGGTACGCGTTCTGTTTATGGTACTCCCGTATGTGATGACGTTCTTCGCGCTTCTGGTGAGTGGCGATTTGACTAGCGACTGGAGCCACATACTGTTCCACCCGATGGGGCAGTTCATTCTGGTATACGCGCTGGGGCATATTGTTGCGAACGTGTGCTTCAATTTTCGGATGGGCACCGGGCTGGTGCGGTCCGTCAATGCTTTAGGCGCGGTACTGTGTGTGGCGGTTTCTCCGCTGTGGTTCCGACTGCTTACGAGCGGTAACCTGGCGCTGGATGCGCTGTGGACGCTCACGATCGTGCCCCTTGAGTTTGTGGCGTGCTTGACGTTTTACATGCACGCGGTACGGAGGGATGGGTAGACCCCTCCAGACCCTCGCACAGTGTCAGTGAGAGCACCTCCCTAGTGAGCACCCGACGTTCGTTCTTCCGTCGGGTGCTCACTCTCTGTCCAAAACTTTTCGCAGCGATACCAAAGCGATAGCGAAAAATTGCATGGGGAACACGGTCTTCGCTTCTGGATTTTAGATACCCCGCATATTCTCGCGCGTAACAGCGCATAAGAGCGGGTAAAAGCTCCACCTGTTAAGTGCAGTGTTACCAAAATAACGCCTTGTCACGGAATATTGAAACACTGTTTATGTGGCGTGGGGTGTCTCAGATTCAACTTAAAGGTGTAAAATTCCTGCTGAAGACTAGCTCTACGACAAGTACGGCATTAGACACCCACTCGCCACAAGGAGCCCCGTCATGGACGACCACCGCCTCAACGCAGAGTCACGCATACAAAGCATTACAGAGCCGCCGCTTTTAGAACCTTCTAAGCCGCGGACTGCCAGACCTATCGCCTGGTCGATTCTTATATGTGCGATTCTCTGCGTAATAGCCGCAATTATTATTCCATTCCTCACCAAACAAACCACTCTCTCACTTGTGCTGTATGCGATCGGCGGTGTGCTCACAGTTCTCGCACTCATCGTATTCACCCGCCGGAACCGGCCAAGCGTGGCGACGGTCGCCCACAAAAGCGTTGATATTTTTGGCGTTACACGTGCAGAACGTGAGTCTATCTACCAGCAAGCTACCGCTCAGCTTGAGGATCAGCAGGCGAAAACGCGGCAGAAAAGTCTCTATACCCTGCTTGCGCTCGTCGATAAATGCCTTGAGGACGAAACTTTAAGCTACGAAGACCGCAATAAGGAGGGGCAACGCATCGTCAATAAGATCAGCGGGTACATTCAGTCTCCGCCGATTTTTGCCCCGCACGCCCTGGAGCTTACGCACGGCGCATTTCACGCGAAGAGCGCCCTTCTGCGCGAAGAAGCTGAGCTGCGTTTCGGCCTAATGCAGCAGATTCGTGACCGTCTGCGCGCCCCCTCGGATGCGGGCGGATACCAGGACGGCCCGTGGACGAACTTTGAATACGATTTTTCGGGAAGCACCTTCTTCTACCCCATCGAGTTCAGCCGAGTCTTCTTCAATAAGACCGCTGATTTCAGCGGGTGCACCTACATGTACGAAGCCGATTTTAGCGGCACGATCTACCGTAACTGGGCGGATTTCCGCGGTTCTACCTATCTGGCGCACGCAAACTTTAGTGGGTCTTCGTACCACGGCGCGGCATCGTTGAACGATTCCGTATACCGCAGCACCGCAGACTTTAGCGGCAACCTGTACCTGGATCAGGCGAACTTTAGCGGGTCTACGTACCATGAGGCGGTAACTTTCGTGAATTCCACGTACCGCAACTGGGCGGTGTTCCGTAACTCAACGTACCTTGGCGCGGTGGATTTCAGCCGCTCTGAGTACCATAATCAGGCGAACTTCCATAACTCCGTCTACACCAGTACCGTGACCTTCAACAACTCCGTTTATCATAATCAGGCGAACTTCCATAACTCCGTCTACACGCAGGTGGCGAGTTTTGGCGACTGCACCTATCATCGGGCGGATTTCAGCGGGTCTGTCTACACGGACGACGTGCATTTTAATAACTGCCGTTACGGTGGCGATGTGTATTTCCGCCGGTCTGTTTATAACGGTTGGGCTGATTTTCAGGGTTCGGTGTACAGCAAGTGGGCGAATTACACGAGCTCGCTGTACTACGGTCTGGCGGGGTTCCAGAACTCGACGTATGCCGACAAGGCGCTCTTTAGGGGTTCCGTGTATGGTAATGCGGTGACCTTCCAGGGTTCTGTCTTTACCGGCGCGGCGCCCGCTTTCATGAATGTTGAGGCGTGGGCGCAGTACATTTCGTTCTTCGCACCGACGGAGAATGTCTTCTCGCTGGGGCAGGGTCAGGGCTACGCTATTGATACCGGTGCATCCGGGCTGCCGAGTGAGTGCCCGCCGCTGGCTGTGGAGTATCGGCAGTATTTGGCTCATAAAAACGGGGAGCTGCAGGAGATCACCCAGCATCTTCACGGCGACGATGCGCGCAGCACCGATAGGCTAGAGCTGACCAAGGAACTTTCGGGCAGGCTGAAGTCTACCGTTGAGGAACTGCACGCCTGGCGCGAGAAAATCACGACAATCCCGTTGCAGGAGCAAGACCGCCAGCAGGTAGGGGTTTAGGGGTTCCTCTCCCCTGTCTCTTGCGCGTCCTGCATAAAAAGGCTCTTTATTCGGATAAAGAGCCTTTTTTAGCGGCTGAAATCTGTAGGCGGCGAACAAGGATGCGGTAGGGTGAAGGAGCATGCCCCAACCACCACGCAAGGAGCAGCCCGCCATGAACACCGGAGACGAGAAGGCACCAAATGCCTCACGGCAGGAACGCTATCTAAAAGCCGTCGAATTGCTCGACTCCGCGCACTCATACACACGGCTGGGCGGGGTACATGCTCTCGTGGCGCTGGCGGATGAATACCTTGCCGATGAATCCTTATCGGCGGAAGAAAAGCGCACAGAGGGCCAGCGCATCGTAGATGTTCTCTGCGCCTATATCCGCTCCCCTTTTGAGCTGGCATTTCGGTACGATGAGCTCTCGCAGGATAAGCCCAACCCACACAGCGCGTACAGGGAGAACCGCCAAGAGTTTTCCGTACACAGAGCAGAGCTTCTGGCAGAAGCAAAGGTTCGTCAGCAGGCTTTGCAGGAAATTCACCGCCGGTTGCGCCATTTTCCTCAGGGTGACAGACGGAGTTATGTAGAAGGCTCGTGGTCTGGGTTTGAGTACGATTTCTCGAATAGTGTTTTCTTCTACCCAGTTGATATGAAGGATTCCTGGTATCAGAATTCCGTTGATTTCAGCGGGTGCACGTACTACGCCAGCGCCGAATTCAGCGGTTCCACCTATGAACGAAGCGCCTATTTTTGCGATTCCACGTACTACGATTGGGTTTTCTTCAACAACTCAACCTATTTTGGTGATGCTCAGTGGAGCGGATCTACGTACCATGATTCGGCGCGTTTCAACTGGTCTGTTTACTATGGTGAGGTTTCCTTCCACGATTCTGTTTACGGTGGATCGGTCTTCTTCGACCAGTCTCTCTACTACGATGAGGTTTTATTCTATAGCTCTACTTATCGGGGCGAGGCCGGGTTCGACGGCTCTCTGTACCGGGGCTCAGTTTTTGTGAATGATTCGGTCTTTGAGGACGAGGTTTCCCTGTACGGGTCTGTTTTCTGCGATGCCCTGAATTTTGGTACCGACTTTTTCGGGGAACCGTATCCTTCGCGGTTTGTTCAGAGCGCACCCTGTTTTGTTGCTGAGAAGGATGCGCGGGCAACGTTATTTGGCTCGTCCAGCAATGATTTTGTGGTTGAGGATAGCGGTTACTCTATAGCTCTCGGATCTGACGGTCTTCCTCTGGGATGCGGTTTTCTATCTACAGGACAAGCAAACTATCTTGCGACAAAGTTCCGGGAGGTGTACGAGGCGCGAACTTATCTTCGTGACTCACAGGTCCCACAGGAGCGGCGAGAACTTCTTGAAAGGTTGGAAGGCTTCAACGAAGAGCTACGAACCTGCCGGAAGGACGTTACTACCCTGCCGCTTAGCAGCTAAATTTCCCGCGTTGATGGGGTTATCTACGGTAGTGTAGAAAAGGAATACACCGCTCACTCATGAGGAATAGATAGTCGATGCCAGAAGAATGCGAAGATGTAGAGACTAAGTCGTCTGATAGTCCAGAGATATATCAGCAAACCAAGTTTATGGCGTGGTTTGAGAAGGCTTTTCCCTGGCTTCTTGTTAGTGGAGCGACACTCGGTCTAACTCTCATGATTATTCTGCCGATTATCTTTTTCCAGGAGAAAACAGGTGATCAGCTTAAAGCACAAAGTGATCTACGCTTAGCGCTCCTTTACACAACCGGCGGTGCGATCGCTGCACTTGGTCTACTTGAAACCTACCGCAAGAATACTAATGATCGCACCAAAGCAAATGCAGATATTAATGCAGCTCTCAAAAACCAAGAACACCAGACGAAAGTTCTTAAAGAACAAATTCGGCAATTCGATGAAAATGCTTTCAAGGAACGTAAAGCAGAACGTCGAGAGCGTTATACCAAAGCGGTAGAGCAGCTAGGCGATGAGAAAGCGCCTGTTCGTATGGGTGGCGTATATACACTTGTTGGGCTCGTGGATGAATGGCTTGAAGAAGAGAATCTACCTGAATCCGAGAGACTCAAAGAGGGACAAGTTATCATTAATAATCTCTGTGCTTATATTCGTTCTCCGTTTACTCTTGCTTCTTATTATGATGAGCTATCTAAAGGTAGTCCTACACCTGATGGGGTTTATAAAGATAATCAACAGGAATTCTATACAGATAAAGCAGAGCTTAAAGCTGAAGCAGATGTTCGTCTCGGTATTATTCAAGAAATTCACGACCGTTTACAAGGTTCAGAAGAAAATACCCCGGGCATCTGGTCAGACTTTGAATATAACTTCTCGAGGAGCACATTCTTCTATCCTGTAGACCTTACAACATCTTATTACAAAGGACCTATTACATTCAGGGGCTCCACTTACCAGATTTGGGCTGACTTCCGCGGCTCCACCTACCAGATTTGGGCTGACTTCCGCAACTCCATCTACAAGAGTTGGACTAACTTCAGCGGCTCCACCTACCAGGGCTGGGCTTACTTCGGCGGCTCCACCTACCAGGGCGAGGCTGGCTTCGGCGGCTCCACCTACCAGGGCGGGGCTGACTTCCGCCGCTCCACCTACCAGGGCGGGGCTGACTTCCGCCGCTCCACCTACCAGGGCGAGGCTGGCTTCGGCAGCTCCATCTACCAGGGCGAGGCTGACTTCCGCCGCTCCACCTACAAGGGATGGACTGACTTCGGCGGCTCCACCTACCAGAGTCGGGCTTACTTCGGCGGCTCCACCTACAAGGGCGGGGCTGACTTCCGCCGCTCCACTTACCAGGGCTGGGCTGGTTTCGGCAGCTCCACCTACAAGGGATGGACTGACTTCAGCAGATCCACCTACAAGGGATGGACTGACTTTAGTGGGTCTATCTTCTATCAGAAAATTTATTTTGGCGAAGATGGAGACATCAATAGCTTTTCTCGATTCACAGACTGCACCCCTCAGTTTTATAACGAGAAGAGCCATCAAAACGCGCTTTTTGGGTCACATAATAATGACTTCACAGTAGATATCGATAAAGGTTATCCTATTGACCTAGATTCCGAAGGTATACCCCTTAACTGTAAATTCCTTACTCCAGAGCAGAAGGAATTCCTTAAAGGTAAAATCCAAGAAATAGAAAAAATAAATAATAAACTTTTTGAGGTGAAATATCTCAAAGAGAAGGAAGAACTTTCGAAAAAGCTGCAAGCTCTAAACGAAGAACTCCACAAATGGCGGGAGGAAGTTACCACAGTATAAATTAGAAAACAGCACAATAGAAAGTATAGAAGACTAACCAACCTATCATGGTGTTCTAGGATAGTTTATAACCGACAAATATCCCAAAACTCTACAGTTCTAAACTTTATTGAACGAAAGTACCGGCAGCTTATGCAGCTGCTCCTCCTTACTTACCCGCCAAAGTTTTCGGGTTCAGCGGCGCACTAGTAACTCCATCAGGTGCCCCAACCGCATCAAAATCAGACCCTCACACAGAGCTCGATAAACCCCTGCGGCATATACTATTCATCTTCTTTGTAGACATAATCCTTGAAATAGTCAGGGTCGCCGTCGCTGTCTAGCCAGAGCTCAAACCAGCCCAGGAAGTCCTGGCGCTCACAGCATGGGCTAACACCAACATCCGAGAAGCTCCACACCTCACCGGCACACGGCCCGGCGGTAATCAGCTCATAGGTCATACCGCACCCCTCATCCATGAGCTCAACGCCCTGGTTCCCCAGCTTACGTTCAAAGGACTCGTCGCTAAGCTGCTCTTCGTCCTCCTCATCCTCCCAAACCCAGCCGTCCGTGAGCGTCATGGGGAGGGAAAGGTCTTTGCGCTCAATCTCTGCGAGCCGGTGAATGGAGCCGGTGCTGATATGCCCCATCGCCGGGTCACGCTGGCCGTCACCAACTTCCAGCAGAAACAGCCGGTACGCCTGCGGCAGGCGGGTGTTGCAGGCACGCTCAAAAGCAATAATGTCTGCCTCCGAAACGGTAGGCCCCAGGTCGATATTCTTCTGAGCGATTTTAGTCTTAATACGCTCGATCACACTCGGGTATTCTTCAGGCTTGTAGATGGGCACAAAAACTCCTCAAAATAGGTTCTTCGGTTTCACAGGGTCAGCGCGAGCCCTTGTACAAGCCACTGCACACTGTCTGTCTCCCAGCGGTCCTAAAGTTACAGGTGGACTATGCCTTCACCCATCTGAATAACATCAATACCAGGGGTTGCTAGAAGAGGCGACCTGTCGGGATTTCCGACAGGTGTGCCAGAGAAGTCAGGCAGGCTCGGCGATCAGCGTGCCTCTACTCCCCCACCAGAGTCTTCGGATCCAGCGGCGTACTCGTACCTTCCGCCAGATGCTCTAGGCGCCTCAAGATTAAACCTTCGCGCAGAGCCCAAGGTGAGACGCGCATCGTTTCGATACCGAAGGTTTCCATCGCAGCCTCAGCCGCCATCGCACCCGCGAGAACCTGGTCGGCGCGCATCCGGGAAACACCGGGCAAGTCAGCGCGCTCGGCGGGAGCCATAGCCTCCATGCGGCGAGTCCACAGGCGCAAATCCGTCACATGCATCTCACGCTTCACATGCGGCCCAGCAGAATACGGTGCCGCCCCGCAAATACGCGCCAGTGAACGGAACGTCTTCGAGGTGCCCACCACCATGTTCGGCTCGCCAAATGCCAGCAACCGCTGCGCCACCGGCTCAATCTGCTCGCGCACATACCTGCGCAGCCGCTTCGTCTGCTTCGGCGAAGGGGGCTGTTCATCAAAGAACTCGCGGGTCAGGCGGCCGGCGCCCAACGGCACCGACATTGCCGCATCCGGCAGGGCATCCGTACCCGTGGAGAACTCGAAAGACCCTCCCCCAATATCAAAATTCAGGATGCGCCCCGCACCCCACCCCTGCCAGCGGCGCACCGCGAAATAGGTGATAGCGGCCTCTTGATCGCCCGAAATCTCGCTCAAACTCACGCCGGTCTTCAACCGCACATACTGCAAAACCTCGGCACCATTACCGGCCTCGCGAATAGCAGAGGTCGCAAAGGCGAGCAGATCTTCGGCATTGTTCTCAATGGCGAAATCGCGCGCAGACTTCACGAACTCGGTCAGCGCGGCGCGACCTTCATCAGAAATATCGCCCGACGGTGTCAAATACTGCACCAGCTGCAGCGGAATCTTATGCGAGGCATACGGCTCGGGGCGGGCGCCCGGGTGGCCGTCAAGCAACAGCAGGTGAACAGTATTTGAGCCAACATCAAGAACACCGAGGCGCACGGCGCGCTCCTATCCCCCAGCCACCGCCGGGATAACGTACAACTTCATTAAGTGTGGCACAAGTCGCCGCATGATGCGCGCAATCCACCGCCGGGTATGCGCGAGTTCGCCCGCCGCACATGGATGCACAGACCAGAGGGTGCGAGCAGGTGGTTTTTTGACCGAGCAGGTAGTATTTTCCTACCTGTTCGGCCAAAAACTACCTGCTCGCGGGGTAAGCACGCATAAAAGGCGGAAGGAAAAACTCGCAACATGACAGGTAAAAAGCGAGCACACGAAAAAATCTCACGGGCTCGATGCCCGCGAGATTTTACGTCGGGTTTTTAGAGAAAACGGGACGAAACCGTGTAACCAAGGGATGCGGAGGCTCTGGCGAACGGCTTCAGGATGCGCAACTAGCAGCGAGCGCCTAAGGCTGTCGCGCACGGCAAAGCGAAGCGGAGCCGTCGTGACTGGTCGCCTTGTAAAGCGAGCGCAAGTCGCGCATCCATGTAAATCTTGCCAAGCGCAACAATACGGATACGTAGCCCACACTTTCGTGAGCAGCGCATCCGTATTGTTGGGAAGAAGAAAAGACTAGTCCTTCTTAGCCGCAGTCTTCTTTGCAGTAGTGGACTTTTTAGCGGTTGTTTTCTTCGCGGTGCTCTTCTTGGCGGTTGTCTTTTTCGCCGCAGTCTTACGCTTCGCAGGCCCCTTGGCACGCTTTTCGGCGAGCAGTTCGACGGCGCGCTCATGGGTGAGCGATTCGATGGTTTCCGAGCGCGGCACCGTAATGTTGGTAACGCCGTCGGTAATGTACGGTCCGAATCGCCCGTCTTTGACCACGATATTCTTTTCACTGTTCGGGTCTACACCAAGCTCGGCGAGCGGGGGCTTAGCGGCGGCGCGTCCGCGCTGTTTAGGCTGCGCATAAATGTCGAGCGCCTGTTCAAGGGTGATCGTGAAGATTTCTTCCTCAGACCCAATCGACCGCGAGTCGGTACCCTTCTTCAGGTACGGGCCGAATCGCCCGTTCTGCACGGTGATTTCGTTGCCTTCAGCATCGGTACCGAGCACGCGCGGCAAGCTCATGAGTTTGAGCGCATCCTCTAGGGTTACAGTCGCCAAATCCATAGATTTGAAGAGCGATGCGGTGCGCGGCTTAGCGGGCTTAGGCTTCTTCTTCGGCTTGGGTTTGCCGTTCTTGTAGTATTCGGTGGGCTGCGCATCCAGGTACGCCTGAATCTGCTCCTCCGTCATCTCTTCGATAACTTCGGTAACGTAGGGACCATAACGGCCGTCGCGGGCGATAATCTGGTTCCCAGAGGCGGGGTCGGTGCCGAGCACACGCCCATCGGATTTGCCCTGCTCAAGCAGCTCTTTCGCCTTCTCAGCGGTCAGCTCGTCGGGCGCCAAATCGGTGGGAACGTTGGCACGCACGGGGTCAGAGACTTCGCCGGTTTCGGTATTGACAGTGCCCTCAGCCTCAAGGTAGGGGCCGAATTTACCCACGCGCAGCACAATGCCGTCAGCAATGCGGATCGAGTTAATATCGCGGGCGTCAATATCACCCAGATTATCCACGATCGGCTTGAGCCCGCGTTTCTTCTGCACCCCGCCGCCGAAGTAGAAGTCGCCCAGCCACTCCACGCGCGATTCTTCGCCGCGGGCAATGCGGTCAAGGTCTTCTTCCATCTGCGCGGTGAACTCGTAGTTCACGTAGGGGCCGAAACTGGTTTCGAGCAGGCGCACCACCGAGAACGCAGTCCACGAAGGCACGAGCGAACCGGAACGCACCTGCACATAGCCGCGATCCATAATCGTTGAAATCACGGCGGCGTAGGTGGAGGGGCGCCCGATGCCCAGCTCGTCAAGAGTTTTCACGAGCGAAGCCTCAGTGTAGCGTGGCGGGGGCAGGGTCTCATGCCCGGCGGCTTCGAGTTTTTCGGCGGTGAGCGAGTCGCCCTGCGCGAGCGCGGGCAGGCGTTTCTCAGCGTTCTTGGCGTCGCGTTCTGCCAGGCGGGTTGCGTCTACGCCTTCCTCATAGGCGGCGAGGAAGCCGCGGAAGGTGATAACGGTGCCGGATGCTGCAAACTCGGCATCGCGCCCGTTGGATGCGGTTGCCCCTAGCCGCACGGATGCGGTCGAACCGGTGGCGTCTGCCATCTGCGAGGCGATGGTACGCTTCCAGATCAGCTCGTACAGCCGGTATTCGTCGTTGGAGAGCGTGCCGCGCACGGCGTCGGGGGTACGGAAGGCGTCACCTGCGGGGCGGATTGCTTCGTGCGCTTCCTGCGCGTTTTTGCTCTTGGAGGCGTAGGTTCGCGGCGCGGAGGGCACGTATTCGGTGCCGTAGAGTTCGGATGCTTGGCGGCGTGCCGCCTTCACGGCCTGGTCTGAGAGTGCCACCGAGTCGGTACGCATATAGGTGATGTAGCCGCTCTCGTAGAGGCGCTGGGCAACCTGCATGGTTACGCGCGATGAGAAGCGCAGCTTGCGCGCCGCCTCCTGCTGCAGGGTTGAGGTGGTGAACGGCGCTGCAGGGCGGCGTTTATAGGGCTTGGTTTCGACCGAGCGCACCGAGAAGGGAGCGGCAGTGAGGGCTTCGGCGAGGGTACGCGCATCCGCCTCTGAGAGGTGGGTGACCTTAGTGGAGGTGAGGGTGCCGTCGTCGGCGAAGTCTTTACCGGTGGCAACTCGGGTGCCGTCGACCGCCACGAGTTTGGCGTCAAAACCTTCGCTGCTGGTGGTGATGAAATGTCCGGTCAGATCCCAGTAGTTGGCGGCGACGAAGGCCATGCGTTCGCGTTCGCGTTCAACAACGAGGCGGGTTGCCACGGACTGCACGCGACCCGCGGATAGCCCGCGGCCGACCTTGCGCCACAGTACGGGTGAGATTTCGTAACCGTAGATACGGTCAAGAATACGGCGGGTCTCTTGAGCATCGACCAGGTGCAGGTCAATATCGCGCAGTTCCCCGAAGGCGCGTTCAATGGCTTCGCGGGTGATTTCGGGGAAGGTCATGCGGTAGACGGGAACCTTGGGTTTCAGAACCTCTTTGAGGTGCCAGGCGATCGCTTCACCTTCGCGGTCACCATCGGTTGCGAGGTAGAGGGCGTCAACGTCTTTGAGTTTGCGTTTGAGTTCGGCGACTTTTTTCTTTTTGTCGGGGTTAACCACATAGTAGGGGTCAAAATCGTCGTCGATATTGACCGCGAACTTGCCGACCGGGCCCTTTTTCAGGTTTTCGGGCAGTTCGGAAGGCTGCGGCAGGTCACGAATATGTCCCATGGACGAATCCACCAGAAATTCGTTGCCTAAATAACCGCTGATAGTCTTCACCTTCGATGGGGACTCAACGATCAGCAGCGCTTTTCCGTTCTTTGCCTTGGTGGGCACGGCTCTCCTCATAATTGTGTGGTGTAGATGCGATACAACAATAGCGCACATTCCGGCGGTTACGCCTATTAGGTGCGCTTATCACGCATGTGTCTTATCACGTTTTACAGCTTGTGTTTGGATTAAGGGTGTGGATGCAACGATACCAGTTATTATGCACGTCTGTATCGAGTTGGCAACCGCAGATATGGGCCTTAGGCGAGCTGGCGGGCGAAATTAGTTGTACGGAAAATACCCTTCGCCCTGAGCGGGAAGAAGCGGGTATTCCCGGCCGTACACTTTGCGCGGCACAATGCGCACCCACTGCATGAGGTGCCCGCTTTCGTAGTGGCGCAGGCCGAAAGTGTGCACGAGCGGCGGGGTCATTTCGGGCGGCAGCCAGTGCGCCACGCCCTGCACGATCACGGAGCGGATGCCGTTCTCTAGTTCCTCGTCGATTTCAAAGGAGACGCGGCGGCTCATAACCACGGCGGAGAAACGGTCGCCGCGGGTGGTGCGCAGGTAGATTTCGTGGTCGGCTACCCCGTAGAGGACCGGCAGCACGTCTACGAAGTTGCCGTCGGTGAGCACGAGTCGCCCTAGGTTGTTGGCCTGCAGGCGCGCCCAGCAATCTTCGGCGCTCATTTTCTTGGTGGTGTCTGGGGTGTCTTGCATAGTCATTCTTTTAGTGTAGGGGTTTCTTCGTGCCGAAATTTGTGATGTTCGGCGCGGCAAAGGCGTGTTTTATGGGTCCGCGCTGGGGTGCCGGGGGTTAGCTGTTTTCGTCTGCAAAGTGCAGAAAGCTTTTTTCGATGAGTTCTCGAATAGCAACCAGCAGGGTATCGCGCGGATGCTCGTTCTCGGTGCCGAAGGCGGCGCGCGCATCCGGTGTATAGTCTTCCCAACCGAGAAGCACGGCGAGCGCGGCTAAAATCTGCCCGATGCTCAGCTCGCCGTCGCATGCGGAGACGAACCCAGCGGTTTCGGTTGAGAGCAGAATTGTGCGGCACAGCCCAGACCCGGCACGCAGCAGAATCACGTTCGGATGCTCGGCGCCGGGGCGACCGTGACGTTCTTCGGTCACGTCCTCGGCGACCACAAGGTGGGCTTCGGCAAGCGCCTGATCGGTCGTCAGGGCGGTAAGGCGGTCGAAGCGTGCCACGGCCTCGGTGATGCTTTGCGCGATGGGCTGGGCTATGGGGTAGGTGATGTCTTCGAACCGGTTCAGGGGTACGGTTTCGGTGGTGTGCGCCGGGTGGCGGAGCCAGAGCATCCCGAACCCAATAGAATGAACGTTCCGGTTTTTAAAGTCGTCGAGATAGGCTCGGTAGGTGTTCTCGTAGTGGTCGCGGTCGCGGTTTTCGCTCGCGTCTTTGAGCCAGGTTTCCGCATAGGATTCGGGGGTGAGCACTTCGCGCTGAATTACCCACGCTTCGCTCGGGGTACCGGTAACGGATTCGGCGAACCAGGTGCGCAGGCGCGCGTCCCAGGGCTGCGCTTCGCCTGTGTTGTCGCGGTGAATTTCCCAGTTGCCGAGCATCTGGGCGCGCCCGCCGGGCACCAGAACCTCGGGGATGCGCCGAATAAGCGTGCTGACAATATCGTCGCCGGGCAGCCCGCCGTCACGGTACGTAAACTGGTCGTCGCTGCTTTCGTCTGCGCGGCGCGGGGTAATGACGAACGGCGGGTTTGAGACCACAAGGTCGAACTGTTCCCCCGCCACGGGTTCCAGCAAAGAGCCTTGTCGAAGGCTGACGCGTGCTTCAAGGTTCTGCGGGTCGAGTTTCAGGGCGGGGGCATTCAGCAGCAGGTTAAATCGGGCGAAGGCGAGGGCACGCGGCGAAATATCGGTGGCCGTTACGTGGTCTGCGTGGGCGAGCAGGTGGAAGGTCTGAATACCGCAGCCAGCACCCACGTCAAGGGCACGCGCCACGGGGGTGCGCTCGGTAATCTGCGCCAGGGTTAGGGATGCCTGACCGATACCCAGCACGTGATCTTTGCGCAGCACCCCGGGTCGCTGATGCGCCCCCAAATCAGAGGCCACCCACAGCTCGGTGCCGTCATCAGCCGAATGCGGGCGCAGGTCAAACACGGCGCGGTACTGCGGTTCTTCGCCGGGGTTCTCGGGGGTGCAGGTATTTTCTGACTCCGCCGGTTCCACGAGGTTTGCCGCGATAAGGTCATTAAGCGCGGGTTCGCCGCCGAGCGCATCGGCAAGTTCCATGCGGGTTAGGGTGCGTGCGAACAGGAAAAACCCGATCATGCGCGCCAGGCGGCGGTCGGGGTCGGTGGTGTGTGCATCATCAAGGATGTTCTGTACCCGCCAGGTGCCGGGCACAACCTGGTCGCGTGCCATTGCCTCAAAAGCGCGTTCCCCCAGCAGTTCACGCACCCCGTCATAGCTGTAGTTAAGCTTCTCAAGGGCGCCCCGGATGCGCTCAAGCCGGGCGGTATCGTCACTTATGGGGGTGTCGGGGATGCGGGAGTACAGTTCATCAGCCATACTCCCCATTCTAAGCGCCCCGTTTCTTAACGCCGCGAGCAGGTGGTTTTTGGCCGAGCAAGTAGGAAAATACTACCTGCTCGCGTTATTCCCACTCGATTTTGCGGGAACGGAACTCCGCTATGCCTTTACCGTCAGCGCAGGTTTGATGTCCTTCACAATGGATTTGAGCATCCGCAGGTTGAAGTCCACGCCCAGCTGGTTCGGCACGGTCAACAGCACGGTATCTGCCGCCTGAACGGCAGCATCACGGGCGAGTTCCTCGGCAATCAGGTCAGGTTCGCCAATGTAGCTGCGCCCAAACCGCGAGAAGGTATTGTCGATAATACCGGTGTAATCCTGCGAATCTTCCTGCGCGCGGCGGCCAAAATAGCGCGCCGAATCGGCATCAATAATGGGGATCACCGAGCGCGAGACCGAAACGCGCGGCACGCGGGTGTACCCTGCCTTGACCCATTCCTCGCGGTAGAGGCGAATCTGCTCTGCCTGCTGCTGATCGAAAGGCACACCTTTATCTTCGAGCATCAGCGTTGAAGACATGAGATTCAGCCCCTGCTGTGCGGTCCACACGGCGGTGCTGTCAGTTCCCGCGCCCCACCAGATGCGCTCACTCAGACCGGGCGACTGCGGCTGCACGGGGGCGTATTTGCCCTGCACCCGCGCGGAGGGTGCCATGCCTTCGCCTTGGATTGCTTTCATAAAGATGTCGAGGTGACGGCGTGCCATCGCACTCTCATCTTCACCTTCGGCGGGGTAATAGCCGAAACTCTCGAAACCGCGGATAACGGATTCGGGCGAGCCGCGTGAGACACCCAGCTGCAGGCGCCCGGCAGAAATCAGGTCGGCCATCGCGGCGAGTTCGGCCATATACAGCGGGTTCTCGTAGCGCATGTCGATCACGCCGGTACCAAGCTCAATGCGACTGGTCTTAGCGGCAATAGCAGACAGAAGCGGGTACGGGGTTGCCTGCTGCTGATCGAAATGGTGCACGCGGAAGAAAGCACCGTCCAGACCGATGTCTTCGGCTCCTACCGCCAAGTCGATAGCCTGGTGCAGTGAGTCGGATGCGCTGTTCACGCGCGAACCGGGAATTTCGGCCCAGTGCCCAAAAGAAAGAAAACCAAGTTTTTTCTCTGTGCCCGGCTGTGGTTCAAGATTTTGTACCGCAAGTTCGGTTTTCTGAGTTTCTGATGCGTTCATTGTTATGCCTTTCGTATTGCCCTACAGGGGGTATTTCCTCGTGTATGAGCATTCAGCATACAATTATTTACTTTACAGAGCAAACTTTAAATAATATGAGTAAAACCACTTATATAACTACTAGTCAATAGGCTTTTCGACATAAAATATATGCGAAATATTAGGTAATGATTCATTTATATTTTTTACGCGCAATACTTACCTCAAGGTAACGAATGTGCATTTCTTCTACCCTTAGCATATCCATACCTCGTTCAAATCTTTTATGTATAAGACCCCGGCAGAAAAACCATATGATTCATTATTTTCTAGGTGCAGGTACTACAGACATTGTTTTTCTGGCTCGGCTCTTCAAGATGCACCTGAATTTTAGGAAATATTCGATATAAGACAGGTCATGACATAATGGCAACGCTCTGTCACAGTGGATCTCGCTGACCATGACGTCACGCACGCGTTACGAAGCCCCACCAGCCTTGAGTTGGCGGTGCAGCGCGGTTTTTTGGGGCCATTGCGCACGGCAAACACTCACGACAACTTCAAACGCAAGGATATTTTCATGAGACGAGGCCTCTCTCGCCGAAACCTGGTGACCGGAACCGCATGGGCTGCACCGCTTGTGCTGAGCACCGCCGTTATTCCGGCATACGCATCATCATCTGCCGACGACGGCCCCTGCCTAGACCCCGATAAAAGCTACGATATTTTCGCCAAGGATGTGCGCACCGCCGCGCAAAACCGTGCAGCCGGTGAAAAAGGCTACGAAGAAATTGTGGTTCCCGACTATGCCTCGTATATGCGCTTCTACCTGCGCGGCGGCTCGGGCGGTAGTCTGGCGACACGGTACTCGGAAGCCACAGGATATAACAGAACCGGCGGAACCGCAGGCGGTGGTGCTTATATTCAAGGAACCGTCAAGGTAACACCCGGGCAGCGCATCAAATTCTATGTGGGTGCCAGCGGCGTCGGATATTATGACCGCCCCGCCAAAGGCGGCGAAGGGTACGGTAACGGCGGTTCGTCTGCGGCACTACCCACCGCGCTGGGGTCAGATGTACAGGGCAAGCTGAACAGCCACAGCAATAAGGTTACGGTCTATTCGGGCTCCGGCGGTGGTTCTTCGGCAATCGTTATGGTCGATGCGAAAACTTCCCAAGAAACCGTACTCGCCATCGCTGGAGGCGGCGGAGGCGCAGGCGCACGCGGGCTCACACACGTCCTTTCTTACGGGGGAACCTGGATAACAGACGACCCAAAGTCCTATAAAACCTCTGATCTATATATTGGTCAGGGAGGCTACGGAGGCACTGACTTTGTGTCCGAAGGGTTGGGGCGCTCGGGGCAGGAACGTTACTATCAGCACTACGACGCCGAGATTCTGATTCCATCCGGGTCGAATGGCAGCAACACGGCTGGCGGCTCCGGCGGCGCCCTCGCCACTATTACGGGAGATAAAGAGCTGACCTTTTCCTCAACCTCACGAACAGAGATTCATACCGGAAATACCGCAGGCAAATCCGGGGGCTCTGGGCCCAACGGCAACGGGGCTGACGGCGTTGTTGCCTACGGGTATGCGCTCAATACTGCAGGCAACACAAGCGATGACCGCAATGGTATCGGATACATTGTTTCCGGAGGCGGTGGCGCGGGCTACGGTGGAGGCGGATCCGGTTCGGCGGTGGCTGCCGCATCCGAAAATCCCGTGTATATGTATGATGATGCCGCATTCGTGGGCGTTGCCTCGGGAGGAGGAGGCGGCGGCGGAAACTTTGTGTCTCCCGATGTACTCAACCCCTATGTTAATGCTGAAGGCGGGGCAGAATGGCGGGGAGAAATCAGGGACGGCACAATTACGTATTCTTTCTGCCCATCAGATCCGAATAAGCAGCCCGACCCACCTTCCCCCGAAAGCCCAGAATACTGGGCATAGCTAGCGCGGAACTCGTAGCCTCAAGGCACCTGCACCACTGTGGGGCGCTCGCATCCTGTTCAGATGCGAGCGCCCCACAGGTGCATTCTGCCTCAATACTTTCGGGCGTGCCGCTGCTGTTTTACCTAAGAGGGCAGGTCTGCAGCGGTATAGTGGGTGGATGCGTATTTGGTCTGCCCACCCGTCCCTTCTTGACCGCCGTGCCCTGATCGCGTGCTGGCGTGAGAGCTTGCTTGCGCAGAATCACCCGAGGGTACACGAATCACCCGCAGCTCATTCGGTTTCGTGCGCATTCTCAGCCGGTAGAGGCTATTGGGTCTTATATGCATGGGCTCGCCGATGAGGCGCATCTGCGCGGGTACTACTTCAACCGTTCGCTGATCGCCGCTGAGCGGGGTAAGAACCTGAGCTCTATTCCCGTGACCGAGGGCCAGCTTGCCTACGAATTGAGCTTTCTGGCACACAAAGTTGCCGGGCGAGATGTCGATTGGGAGCCTATTCTTACCGAGCGTCTCGCGAAATTTACCCAGGCCGGTAAGCCCGCGGTGCACCCCGTGTTCGCGGTGATCCCCGGCGAAATAGAGGCTTGGGAGAAGACCAAGGAGTTCTAGTCGGAGCGCTTTATGCCGAGGCAGGAACCTCTAGCAGCGGAACCCACAGTTCCATCGTGTAGTCTGCCGCCTGCATATCGCCGCGACCGTAAACCTCCAAGCCGCCTAACGGGCGGTACTGCGGATGCGACGGGAAGAACTCACGCTCAAAGCTCTCAAAACCTGCCGGAATAGACCGCGAAATCGACCCGGTAATCTCAACCACCGCGTAGGTGCTCTCAGGAAGGTCCAGCAGACCCAGCCCAAGTTTATGCGCCGAGGCACGGTCATCAACCAAAATACCGGCCGTGTAGCGCACGAAACCGTCGGTACTGGGTTGGGTGCACACGCCAATGTACTGGGTGACCGCCAGAATATCGAGCATCGCCGGGGATGCCTTCTGATTCAGCTCATCCCACAGCGGCGTGAAATCATCCCCCAGCTTATACACCTGGGAGACTCCCGCAACCAGCAAAGAGCCGTGTTTCTCAATGCGCGCGGGTGAAACCGTCACGGGCGCCTGTACAAACTCGCTCATGAGATACCAGCGTGGGCGCTCTGGCGATCAGCCGCGCATTCGGGCACGCAGCGGCGTTTCGCATCATCGGTGGCGCACTCTGGGCATAGGAGCACAAGCTCGCGGCAGCTCTCATTCGAGCAGTTCTCAAATTTATTAGACGGTGCCGAGCAACGCTCACACTGACCGATCGTGACGGTATCCGGGGTGAACTCCATGTGCATGCGCTTATCGAATACGTAGAGCGAGCCCTCCCACAGGGACTTATCGCCGTATTTTTCGCCGTAGCGCACAATACCGCCGTCGATCTGGTAGATCTCTTTAAATCCGCGGTTCTTCATAAGGGCGGAGAGGATTTCGCATCGAATGCCGCCGGTGCAGTAAGTGACGACGGGCTTATCTTTCAGATCGTCATACTTACCGGATTCGATCTCACGAATAAAGTCGTGGGTGGTGCGAACATCGGGCACCACAGCGTTCTTGAACTTACCGATTTTAGCCTCGAATGCGTTACGTCCGTCGAAGAAGACGACTTCATCGCCGCGTTCTTCTACAAGTTTGTTCACCTCTTCGGGTTTGAGGTGCACGCCGCCGCCGACCACGCCGTTTTCGTCTACCTTGAGCTCGTCGGGAGCGCCGAACGCCACGATTTCATCGCGCGCTTTGACCGACAGACGGGGGAAGTCTTCGGCACCGCCCTCAGACCATTTGAATTCCATGTTCTTGAAGCCGGGGTACTGGCGGGTCTCTTTGGTGTACGCCTTAACCGCGCTGATTTCGCCGCCGAGCGTGCCGTTAATGCCGTGTTTGGAAATGAGGATGCGCCCGCGCAAACCGAGCTTCTCGCACAGGGCACGCTGCCAGAGCATGACCGCCACGGGGTCGGTTATGGGGGCAAACTGGTAATACAAGATAATTCGATTCTGAGCCACCCTCCTATTTTACGCTTTCTGGGTACATCGTGTGTGCCGTGGCGGCGGAACTCGTCCCGTAACATGACCGATAATCCCTGTTTTCCTGCGGGATGCGCCCACGATGATGGGTGCATGTGGTTTCTTCACCATGAGGTATATCTCGTCGTTTTTCTGCCCCATCGCACCGGCTGGTTTCGCCATTTTCTGGTAGCGAATACCTTCCTGCTGAGGCGAGTGGAACATACCGGGCGCCCTGCGATTGCCCACGCCGGTTTACCGTACCCGAGGTTTTACAATGGTGTGATGCGCCCCGAACCTTCCCCCGATTCCCCGGCTGATGAGCACCCCGGATTCTCCCCTGCCTCGCGCCCCGACGAGAACCTTCGCGAACAGCTGAGCAGGCTTATGCCCAAGCTCCCCGGCGACGGCTCGCTGCCCCCGCAAATCACCCATGTGCACCGCATCCCCGCACGTGAAGGGCAGTATTCGCCGTGGCCGCACTGGCTGCACCCGCGCGTGATTGAGGCTTTCGAGTCGCTGGGCGTGCACGAACCGTACACCCACCAGGTGCAGGCGGCACAGGCAGCGCATTGTGCATTCGATGCTGCACTCGCCGAAGACGCGCACCGGCTCTCCTTCGGGCGAGCATCCGGGCAGGGGCACGATGAGTCGGGCACAACGGCGCGGCATGTGATTGTGGCGACCGGGACCGCATCCGGAAAATCGCTGAGTTACCTCATGCCCGCTTTCGATGCCCTCTACCGCGGGGCGCACCGTGAACCGCTCAGCACCACGGCAGCGGATACGAGTTCCACAGGATTCCATCAGAGAGTGAACGTTCTATATATTTCACCGGCGCGGGCACTCTCAGCCGACCAGCTCAACGCCATCACCGCCTACCATCTTCCCGGACTCAACGCCGCCACCTACGACGGCGACACCCCGGCGCAGGAGCGGCGGTGGGTGCGCGAACACGCTAATTTTGTGCTCACCACCCCGGATATGCTCAACTACGGAATTCTGGGCAACCACCGGCAATGGGCGAACTTCCTGCGCGGGCTGCGCTATGTGGTGCTTGACGAAGTGCACAGCTACCGCGGCGTGTTCGGCGCGCATATCGCCAATCTGCTGCGCCGCCTACGCCGAGTCTGCGCGCTCTACCGCGTAAATCCGGTGTTTTACGGAGCATCCGCCACGAGCGCGAACCCTGCCGAGTCTTTCGCCAAGCTCATTGGAGTGCCCGAGGGGAACGTAGACGCGATTACCACATCGACCGCGCCCCGCGGAGAATCCACCGTCATCCTGTGGGAACCGGAGTTTCTGCCCGATACGCAGGTGACCGATAAACTCGCCGTCGGCGCGAGCGCCTTCGACACCCGTTCCGAGGCGGAAAAGCAGGCGCCGCAGCGTATCTCCGCTATCGAACAGGGCGCCCAAATGCTCACCGACCTGGTACTCTCGCGCACCCGCACGCTCGCCTTCACCCGGTCGCGGCGCGGTGCCGAGCTGATCTCTCAGCGAGCGCAGCGCTACCTTGATGAGACCGAGGCGGGGCTGGCGCATCGGGTGGCGGCGTACCGTTCGGGGTATATGCCCGAGGAACGCCGTGAGCTTGAGCATCGGCTGCGCACCGGCGAACTGCTCGGGCTGGCAAGTACCTCTGCACTTGAGCTGGGTATCGATATTTCCGGGCTGGATGCGGTGCTCGTGGCGGGTTGGCCCGGAACCCGCGCATCCTTTATTCAGCGAATTGGGCGTGCCGGTCGCGGGGGTCAGGATGCGCTCGCCGTGCTTATCGCTGGGGACGATCCGTTGGATACGTACCTGGTGCATCATCCGCAAGCGATTTTCGGGCGGAGCGTGGAGGCTACCGTATTCGACCCAACGAACCCTTACGTGCTTTCGCCGCATTTGTGCGCTGCCGCGGCGGAATCTCCGCTACGTGCCGAGGAGCTTTCCCTGTTCGGCGAGCATACTGAGGCTCTGCTTAACCGGTTGGTGCAGCAGAATTATCTGCGCCGCCGGGCGGACGGCTGGTATTGGACGCACGCGGAGTCGGCGACGAATCTGGTGGATCTGCGTGCCACCGGCGGTGGTCCCTATCAGCTGATTGATGCCGAGGATGGTTCGCTGATCGGCACGATGGATTCGGCGCAGGCAATGACTCAGGGACACCCGGGAGCTATCTATATTCACCAGAACGCCCAATACCTAGTGGAGTCCTTGGATGAAGCGGCGCGCGTTATCCTGCTCTCGCGGGTGTACCCCGACTATTACACGCGGGCGATTGAGGCGACCGAGGTGAAGATTCTGCAGGAAAAGGCGGGTGTGCGGTACGAGTTCGAAGGTACTCAGCCCGGTACTGCTGGTCTGACGCTGCATCGCGGGCGGGTTCAGGTGACCGATCAGGTTATGGGCTTTCAACGGTTTTCGGTGTACGGCAGTGAGTACCTGGGCGATGAGCCGATGGAGATGCCGCCGAGCATCCTGATGACCGAGGCTATCTGGTTTACCTTTGACCCGAGCTACCTGTTTGCCGCCGGTGTGACCGAACCTGATATACCCGGCACCCTGCACGCCGCAGAACACGCCGCCATCGGCTTACTACCACTGATTGCGACCTGCGACCGCTGGGATTTAGGCGGACTCTCCACCCTGTACCACGCCGATACGGAACGCCCCACCATCTTCGTGTACGATGCAGCACCCGGCGGAGCAGGCTTTACCCAGCGCGGATTTGAGGCGGTTCGCACCTGGCTGGGCGCAACCCTGGACGCCATTGATTCCTGCGGATGCGAGAGTGGCTGCCCCTCCTGCGTGCAGTCCCCCAAATGCGGCAACCGCAACGAACCGCTCTCCAAGGCAGGCGCGCAAAACCTGTTGCGGGCAATGCTGCACTCACTCGATGAAGCAGAACGGGACATGCTGTAAAGACTAGAGCATTCCACAAGGTCTGGCTAACACACCCTTCGGGGTCATCAACCGGATTTTATGGGTTCCTCGGTTCTTCAGCAGTTCGGTTGGAGGGGGTGTTTTCGGGGATCTCATCGCCGGATAATCCCTCATCGGGTGCACCCTCCCCAGAGTCCGGATGCGGTGCCCCGGCACGCGATGTACCTTGCGCATCGCCGAGGAAAGCAAACGGTCCGTGCACGGCAGAGTTCACCCGAATATCCACGGTTTCGGGGCGGTCCGCGAGGGCGCACCCCACCAAGTTGGCGTTATTATCGCGGGCTACCTGGGCGGCAACATCGCAAGGGTCCCCAGGGGTGATGCCGCGCAGCGCATCCGCCGCGGCGAGCGCCGCCAGGTCTGCCGCCTGCGCCGCCCGCCGATTCGCCATACTTACCCCGGCAAAACCGATGATGACGGTTGCCAGGATCAGCAGGGCGGCGATAATGCCTACCGCGAGTACGGTGCCGCTCCCCTCCTCCGGGTTTTCGGTCGGCAGCGACCGATCAACCGCCTCGTACTGCGGTTTGGCAAACGGCGGCACGCATGCATTCCAGATGAAACCGGGCGTGACCATGTTTATTCGCCGCCAGCCGTCGTGGCGTTATCCGAGCTGCCCTCAACCCGTGCGGTCGCGGTGGCCTGCAGCCTCCAGCCGGTTACCGAGCCGATAACCCCCGGTGCCGCACGCTCCACCTGAACCCGCACCTGCCGCGCCCCCGATGTTTCTTCTACGGTCTGCACCTGCAGGTTAATGCTGGGATCTATCCGCGAAACTTCATACTGTACGGCGGCGAGGTTGTCTCCCCGGGCGAAGGCGCGTGCCGCAACTCGCGAGGATTCTTCGAGCCGCGACTGGGCTATTCCCACCGCTGCCGCTGAGAGACAGAGCGCGAGCACCGCGATCACGGCGGGCAGAGCGACCGCGAATTCGGCAGTCACAGCGCCTTCATCACGTGCGCGTAACCGCCAGGCGCGCATCATGCGGTGTATAAGCCTCATAGAAGTTCCTTTCGTCGGGTTTGGGCAACTCTCGCGGTTTTCACGGGTAGTACCGGGTTTAGAAAAGCCCAAAGGTCAGCCCAGAACCGCCCGTTGCAAGGGCGTTCTTGACCATATCTACGAGCATGCCGCGAATCTCGTCGGACTTGAGAATGGCGACTAGCAGACCGGCAAAACCAACAGCGGCGAGCATTACGATGCCGTATTCGGCGGTGCTGGCGCCCTCCTCCGGGTCGTTTTCGTCTGCATATTCAGCCTCGTCGGTGGGCGAGGTCATCTCGTGCAGTTCGGCGGCTTCATCCGTGTGAATTCCCGCGAAGAGTTCCTCGTGCTCGCTCAGGGAACGGCATTCTGCGGCGCATTTATCGAGGGTGCAGCCGGCGGCAAGCGCCTGCGCTAGTTGTTGGGCAAGATGCGGTTCAAGCTGCTGCAGGTACATGTTTGTGTATTCGTCGAGCGCCTGCCCTAAAAGTACGGGGTTCTCTTCCGTGTGGGTATAGGATTCAAGGCATTCCTGAATTCCCTTGTGCGCGGTGTGCAGAACGGGAGCAGAGTGTACAACAGCCATTGTTGTTTCCTTTCATATAGTGTTATTTGATAATTTTTGTGGGTAGATTTTGGTGCAACGCGCCTCGGGGTGAAGCCCACCGGTTTTATGCCAGCAGTCCCGGTAGAAGCGAGATCACAATCGGTATGATTCCGCAGCAGATAAAGGCCGGAAGCGAGCACAGCCCCAGCGGAAGAACCAGCGCCACGGCGAGTTTTGCGGATGCGCGCTCTGCCGCCCGGCGCTCTTCAAGCCGGTAGGTTGCCGCGCAGTGCCGCAGCAGTGCCGAGCTGGGTGTTCCCGCCGAATACGCCGGTGCCAGAATCCGAGCCAATTCCCGCAGGAGTGGATGGTCGTAACCGTCCCAGGCGGCCTGCCAATCGGCGCTTACCGTCAGGGTCAAGGTGATGTGCTCAAGCGCATCACTTATCGCTCGTTCTTCATGCGCGAGTGCCCGGCCAAGAGCCTGTAGGGCTCCGGTCAGGCCGAGCCCCGCACGCAATTGTGCGGCAAGAAGCTCAAGCATCAGTGCCGGGTCCAGCGGCTCAGTCTCTGCAGAACCGCTAAACCCTGCCGGTTCTTTCTGCGGTTTCTTTTCTCTTCGGCGCCGCCTAGTTCCGTGAGCACGGGCATTCTTCTGCACGGGTTCCTCGGCCAGCACGGAGCTGCGTTCGGCCCGGTGCACAAGCCGAGCCGTCCAGCGCCTCCCAAGAAGCGCCAGCGTAATACCCAAAAAACCAGTCAGCAGACCGGCCAGCGAACCAGTCAGCGCGCCGACGGGATCCGTTCCCATCAGCCAGCCCATCACTAAGCCGATAAACGGCAGCCACGACAGTATCTTGCCGGTCGTTTTCGGCCCCGTCAGCGCACTTTCTCGCCCGAGAAGAGCATCCAGATGTTCTTCAGCGTGTTCGGCCGCAGCCCGTAGGGTCTGAGCCAGGGGCGCGCCGGTGGTTTCGTTCATGCGTAAACACAGGCCGAGTTCGCGGATGCGCTCCCGGCTGTGTGCTCGCCGCGCGCTAAGGGCGCCCAGGGTTGTTCCCGCCGCGAAACCAAGCTGTTCTTCACGGGCCAAAGTGTCTAATAGCTCGTCAATATCGTCTTGGGTTTGCCGGTATGCCCGCTCGCGTCTGCTGCCCGTCAGTCGGTGCAGCGCCCGGCGAAGGAGCGAGGACTTTTCGGGTCCGTTCCCATCAGCGTTCCCCGTTTCCCGACTTTGTGCTGCGAAACCGTGAACCATAAGGCCACCAGTGCCAGGCGGATGCCGGGTACGGTTTTCAACCGTTGCTTCGCGCAGGCTCAGGCCCGCATCCAGGGTTGCAGATATACCGCGCAACGCTTGCGGCCATAGACGCATCTCGGTTGAGGTTGGTGGAATCGGCGGGATAAGCCTTTGAAACCGTGTCTTTAGCCGAGGCTGTGTTGTGGCGGGCAGATACTCGCCAAATGCCATGCTGTCGCCTGCGTTTTTACGCGCCTTTCTCTGAGACGAACCGGCGGCGCGCGTCTTATGATGCACCATCAGGCTCATAGTTCCTCTCCTTCCTGGCTACTACGGTTGGTTTGTTCCCCTGGTACAGCTGTATAGGACGCGACAGAATCGGTGCGAACCCCCGGGTCGTATCCATAGGTACATGCGGTCGGCGTAGTCTGCGTTTCGGGGGTTGCGCCGCGGTGTTCGTGTGCGGGCTGCGCGGTTGCCGAGCGTGCATGGGCAGCGTGCCTATCCGGTGAAGCAGCGTCCCTGGGAGAGCTCGGCGGTAAGTTTTCCCCGTTACCCTCAGGTAGGGCGCCACCCGCCGAATTGTCTGCCGTTGAGCCTTCGCCCGGCAAGAGTTCACCAGCAGGCTCAGGCCCGCACGGCGTTACCACCAGCGCATCCTGGCGCAGGTCAAGCCGATAAATTCCAGCGATCCGCCGCACGCCCTGCACCTGTTCCAGGTGAATAATGCGGTCAAATGCGGTAGAAGCGTGCAGGGCGACAGTGCGTTCATCCAAGCCGGCGAGCGCACCCAGCGCGGCAAGACGATGCGGCACAGCAAACGCGGAATTCGCATGCAGCGTTGTGCCTGCGCCCTGGTGCCCGGTGTTCATGGCGTTAAGCAGGTGCAGGATTTCAGAGCCGCGACACTCCCCCACCATAAGCCGATCGGGTGCCATACGCAGGGCTTGCACCAGCAGGTCTCCCAGCGTGATCTCTCCGGCGCCTTCGCCGAGCGGCACCGGATGCTGCTGGCGGCGGGGGTGCCGGCCCCCGAGGTGCTGCGCGACGACCCGGACGGCCTGGTGCTGCTGTCCACCGGCCGCGGCGTGGCCCTGTCGGGGTTGTTGTCACGGGGCATGGACGCCCGGCGGGCGGAGCGCGTCTTCGCCTCGCTGACTCATCTGCTCGACTCCCTGCCGGCCTCCGCCCTTCAGCTCGAGGCGCACCCGGCCTGGTCGGAGCGGGCCCGTCATTATGCGCACGCCGCCGCCACCGTTCTGCCCGAGCACGCCGCGCGGGCCCGGGCCGTGGCCGACGGCGTCGAGCAGCTCATGGCCTCCTCCGACCCCGGTCCGATCGTCCCGGTCCACGGCGACTTCTACGAGGCCAATGTGCTTATGGAGGGGGAGGGCGTGGCCAGCCTGCTCGACGTCGACTCCCTGGGGCCCGGCCGGCGCGTGGACGATCTGGCCTGCCTGCTGGGGCACGTGAGCGTCCTGGACCACCTGGCCCCGGCCTCCTACCCGCATCTGCGGCCCGTGCTGGAGACGTGGACGGCCCTGGCCGAGGCGCAGGCGGATCCGGTGGCTCTGCGGGCGCGGTGCGCCGGCGTCGTGCTGTCGCTGGTGGCCGGGGCGCGGCGCGAGGACGGGGGCCCGTGGCGGCCCGACG